>OGNO01000021.1_pt1 | contig 170633 bp, 145 predicted proteins | sample 1573491 | NCBI WGS metagenome assembly OGNO01 (sample SAMEA2581900, study PRJEB24529) | metagenome | biome: Human gut stool | place: China | collected 2011
CGCATATGTCGCATCCGTTAAACGAGGCGCCTGGGTGCTCTCCGATCGCTTCACGGATGCGACATATGCGTATCAAGTAGGCGCCAAAGGCTATGACGCCGAGAATGTTCTGCAACTTGAAGCCATCGTGCAAAAAGGGTTTCAACCAAACAAGACGGTGCTCTTTGATTTGGATCCCCGCACGGCAGCCCGCCGTTTGGCTCTCTCTCGCACGGCCGATCGTTTTGAGACGCAGGATTGCGATTTCTTTACTCGTGTGCGCGAAGCCTATCTGGCGCGTGCTGCGGCATCTCCCGAGCGTTTTTTTGTGCTTGATGCCGGCCAGACGCCGGAAGTGATCACAGCTCAGCTTCTGGACGAAGCGAAAGGATGGTTGTGATGTCGCTTAAGCTTTACCCTTGGCAGGATGCGCTTGAAAAATCGCTTCTTGATTTAAGAGGCAAACTGCCCAACGGACTTCTTGTCTACGGTCCGCGAGGTGCGGGTATTTTCGATCTGGTTCAGGCTTTTGCAAAGTCGCTTCTGTGCACGCAGCCTGCGGCCGACGGTACGCCTTGTGGACGTTGTCACGGCTGTCATCTGGTCCGCGCTGGAACGCACCCCGACATTCGCTATGTGGTAAGCGAAGCCGAAAGTCTGCCACGCGAAATTCCTTTTGTGCCGCCCGATACTGCAGCCAGCGACCGCAAGACCGTTTATCGAGAAATTCTGATTCATCAGACACGAGCGCTTACCGACTTTTTAAATCTTAAAAGTCACGAAGGCGGCGTTCGTATCGTTTTGGTGTATCCGGCAGATCGCATCCGCGCCGAAGCAGCAGCTTCGCTTCTAAAGAGTCTTGAAGAACCGCCGGAAAACACCGTGTTTATGCTTGTGGCTGATGAAATTGACCGCGTTCTGCCGACGATTCGTTCCCGCTGCCGTCTGATTCGTGCAGGTGCTCCCACTAGGGAGCAGTCGCTCGAATGGCTCAAAAGCCAAGGCGTGCAGGAGGCTGAACGAAAATTGACCGAAGCGGGCGGCATGCCGCTTGCGGTGTTTGACGAAGACGCGAGGTTCCGTTTGTCGGACGAGACGCGCGAGCGCTTTCTTGCCTATTTGAAACTTGGTCGTGCAGCACCTCCCGCGCAAGCGCTTTCTGTTGCTGACAAGGACGTGACGCTTTCTGCTGCCGCACTCTTTTTGTCGCGTTGGGGATGGGATCTGGCAAGTGCTCAGGTTGGCTGTGATCCGCAGTACTTCCCTGAATTTGCTGAAGAAATTAAAGCTATTGCACAAGCTGCCAGCCCGGCTGGACTCTATACTTGGATTAATTCGGTGCGCGATATCCGACGCGTTTCCGAACATCCGCTCAACGCAAAAACAATGATTGAAGCGCTTTTGATTTCCTACGCGCGCAATATTTGAGAATCCAATTGATGACCACGCAGAAAATAAAAACGACGGTTGCCACGTTCGGCGCTATGAAAGCCGAAGGCAAGCGCATTTCGATGCTTACGTGTTACGACTACACGACGGCGCGACTGATTGAAGAAAGTTCAGTGAACGCGATTCTCGTGGGCGATAGCCTCGGAAACGTCATGCTGGGCTATCCGGATACGCTTGCAGTGACTGTCGAGGACATGATCACTTACGGAGCGGCTGTGGTTCGTGGCGTCAAAAATACGATGGTCGTGGTTGATATGCCCTTTATGAGCTATCAGGTAACGGTCGAAGACGCCGTGCGCAATGCGGGACGCATTCTCAAGGAAACGCATTGCAATGCTGTCAAACTCGAAGGTGGCAAAGCTATCCGAGAAACGATTGAAAGGATTGTGGCCGCCGGCATCCCCGTGATGGGGCATGTCGGTATGACACCGCAGTCGGTGATGCAGTTTGGCGGCTTTAAAGTGCAAGGCAGAGGCGACGAAGCGGCCGAGCGTGTGTTTCAGGATGCTCTGGCAGTGCAGGAGGCGGGGGCTTTTGCTGTTGTGCTCGAATGTGTGCCTGCTGCGCTGGCCGCCGAAATCACGCAGACGCTGCATATTCCGACGATTGGCATCGGAGCGGGCGTGAATTGCGACGGGCAGGTACTCGTGACGCAGGATATGCTTGGTCAGTATTGTGACTATGGTCCGAAGTTCGTGCGTCGCTTTGCTCAGGTGGGTGATACGATGCGTGCCGCCTTTAACGCATACGATGAAGCTGTCAAAGGAGGAGAATTTCCGTCGGAAAAAGAGACATTTTCCTGATGATGACGTCTTCTGATTCTAATTGTTGTTAAAAAGTTTTAAATCCGCTTTACCGGATCGAAAAAATGGAACTCATGATTTTGTCCAATCCTGCTCAGGTGCAGGCGCAGGTACTCGCTTGGAAGAGGCAGGGATTGACGGTCGGCCTGGTGCCGACGATGGGCTATCTGCACGAAGGACATGCAAGCTTGATTCGCCGAGCGGCCGCCGAGTGCGATCGAGTGGTGGTTTCTGTGTTTGTTAATCCCACGCAGTTTGGCCCCAATGAAGACCTGGAGTCGTACCCGCGCGATCTTGAGCACGACACGTTACTAATCAAAGAGTGCGGCGGAAATCTGGTCTTTGCTCCTCAACCTGCGGATATGTACGGTCAAGGAACGCGCACGTGGGTCACAGTTGAAGGACTTACCCAGGAGCTTTGCGGGCGCAGCCGTCCGATTCACTTCCGTGGTGTGGCGACAGTGGTTTGTAAGCTGATGAATATTGCCCAACCAGACCGAGCCTACTTCGGACAAAAGGACGCGCAACAGCTGGCTGTCATTCGGCAGATGGTTTCGGACCTTAATATGCCGGTGCAGGTTGTCGGCTGTCCAATTGTTCGAGAATCTGACGGTTTGGCCAAGTCCAGTCGCAATACGTATCTGAATGCTCAAGAGCGTCAGGCCGCGTTGGTCTTATCCCGCTCGCTGGCAGAAGGCCGCAAGCTACTCGAAGCCGGAACCACAGATACCGGTCGGGTGCTTGCTCGCATTGAGGAGGTTCTCAAGAGCGAACCTTTGGCGCGTATCGATTATGTGCAAGCGGTGGACGCCGACACCATCGAACCCGTACATAAAGTCTTGGGCAACGTACTTTTTGCCATTGCTGTTTATATCGGTAAGACGCGTTTGATCGACAACTTCTACTGGACTGCAGAATAAAGTCATGCAAATCGAAATGCTTAAGGCGAAGATTCATCGCGCCACCGTCACTCAGGCCGAACTCAACTATGTCGGCTCGATCACCATTGACAGTGACCTTCTGGAGGCGAGCGGCATTCGTGAGTATGAAAAGGTAGATATTGTCAACATCAACAACGGCGAACGCTTTGCAACGTACACTATCGCCGGCGCTGCCGGCAGCGGCGTCATTTGTCTCAACGGCGCAGCCGCTCGTTGTGCGTGCACCGGTGACAAAGTGATCATCATGAGTTACTGCACGATGACGCCTGAAGAGGCTTGCGGACATAAGCCGACCGTACTTTTTGTCGATGAGGAAAATAAGTTGGTTCGGCTCGCTCATTATGAAAAACACGGATATCTGGAAAACCAAACCGGTAATCCCGCCTAAAATGGAGCACCTTGCAGTCGATCGGTAGGCTGCAACAAGTCAATCGTATCAAGCACTTCTAACTCAGAGGGCTCAGTCAAAATGTCGAAGTCGCACCTGTTGCCGATTTTCTCGCCGCTTCCCGTGTGTTTTCAGAAGGGGGAAGGCGTTTGGCTCACCGACACGCAAGGCAATGTCTATCTTGACGGCTTTGCGGGTATCGCCGTCAATGCTGTCGGGCATAACCATCCTCGATTGGTGTCGGCGCTTCAAAAGCAGGTGTCCGAGCTGATTCATGTCTCGAATTACTTCCGTATTGATCTGCAGGAAGAAGTGGCGGCCAAACTTTGCGAAAAAAGCGGACTGCGCGGTTGCTTTTTCTGCAATTCCGGTCTCGAAGCCAACGAGGCCGCCATCAAGCTTGCCCGGAAGTATGGTCACCTCAAGGGATTCAACGAACCCAAGATAATCGTCTTTGATCACGCTTTCCACGGCCGATCGATCGCGACACTTTCAGCGACGGGCAATCCCAACGTGCGCCGAGATTTTGCGCCATATTTGCCGGACTTCATACGAGTACCTGCCGGTGACGTTGAGCTGATTGAAAAGCTGGCGTCAACGACTCCTGGAATCTGCGCGGTTATGTTTGAGCCGGTGCAGGGCGAGGGAGGCATCATTCCGATCCCGGATGAAACGATGCGAGCCATTCGCGAGCTTTGCAATCGCCATGACTGGCTGATGATTCTTGACGAAGTGCAAAGCGGTATCGGTCGCACGGGTAAGTGGTTTGCCTACCAACATTCCGGTATTGTTCCTGACGTGATGACGCTAGCCAAGGCTCTGGGCGGCGGCGTTCCTGTGGGCGCTCTCGTATGCGGCGAAAAGGCTTACGGCGTGTTTGCACCTGGCAATCACGGCTCGACTTTCGGCGGCAATCCGCTTGCGATGCGCGCTGCAGCGACGGTGTTGCAGATCATCGAAGACGAACAGTTGGTGAGCAATGCCGAAAAGATGGGACAGTACTTGCAGGAAGGCTTCCGTAAGGCTCTCAAAGGTGTGCCTGGCTTTGTAGAAGTGCGCGGACGCGGTCTGATGATCGGTATTGCCCTCGATCGTCCGGCACATCAGTGTTTGGCCATCGGCTTGAAGCATCGTGTACTTTTCTCGGTGACCGCAGGAAACGTCATCCGCATCGTGCCTGCGTTGAATATCGCACGACGCGAAGCTGACGAACTCATTAAGCGCGTCACTGCAGTCGTAAAGGAATTTACTGCCGCCACTACCAAGTAATGAGAGACAGCGATGGATAATGAAAAGTTCAAAAAGATCCTGGAAATCGTCGTGCGTGTTGCAGGTGCAGCCGTACTGATTTACTTCCTCTACAACATTATTCTCACGCAGCACGAATACTTCAGCTGAACGAAGAAAATTCCTTCGGGTGAGAGATTGGCCGTCGGCAGAAATGTCGGCGGTCTTTTTTTCACAGAAAAACAAAAACCGCAGGGAAAACCTGCGGCTGAAGTCTTTGGCGGAAGCGGTGAGATTCGAACTCACGAACGGGGTTAACCGTCGCCGGTTTTCAAGACCGGTGCATTCAACCACTCTGCCACACTTCCGTTTTGAGAGAGTGGTGATATTAGCAAATATCCGACCCAGAAGAAAATTTTGCGTTGCAAAAGTTCGTCTGCAAATATCGTCGATTCCCACAAAATCAGCCGATCGAATCATTGACATCCCCACTGTTTGGTGTTGTGATTAACAAATGTGCCATGAAAACAATATAAAAGATGCCTCGCATCAAAAAATTCAACCGGAGGGGACTCATGGGCGATAAGGATAAGAAAAAGGATCAAGCCGAAGGCGGCAAAAACATCAAAGAAAATAAAACGGTTTCGACCCTTAACGACACATTGGAGAAGGTGTTTCGCGATGTCGCGCTCATAGATCCAAAAGAAAATGTTGAGGGCGTCATCAAGGAAATTCTGCGCCAAGTGCGCGCGATGAAGACCGAGCTTACGGCCGAAGAGATGGCGCAACTTGTTTTCGAGAATATGCAGCCGAAGTCGCGTGACTATATGTTGGCCGGCCTATTGACCGACATTTTCGCAAAGTACGGCGAAATGAAAACGCGCCATACCAAGAACATGGATGAGCTTTCGCCCGACATCAGTAAGGGCGTCTTTCCATATCTTCACAACTACGACGACGCGCTCTACAAAGAAGAGCTCTATGCACTGCAGGTTGAATTGCTGAAGATGCAGCGCTACGTCAAGGATGCGGGCCTCAAGATCGCCGTGATTTTTGAAGGCCGCGATGCTGCCGGTAAGGGAAGTACGATTTCCCGCTTTACACAGAACATCAATCCTCGCGGCGCACGCGTGGTCGCTTTGCCCAAACCCACGGAAGCCCAGGCGGGGCAGTGGTATTTCCAACGCTATGTTGCGCAGTTGCCAAGCCCCGGTGAAGTGGTCTTTTTCGACCGCTCTTGGTACAACCGCGCCGTTGTGGAACCGGTGATGGGATTCTGTCGTCCCGAACAGACCCAGCTTTTTTTGAACGAAGTTCCGGCGTTTGAGCGAAGCCTTGTCGAGCACGGAATTCATCTTACGAAGTTCTGGCTTGACGTGAGTCGCGATGAGCAAAAGCGCCGCTTTAAGCAGCGCCGTGTGGACCCGGTTCGCCGTTGGAAGCTTTCTCCGGTGGATATTGCATCACTCGATCGCTGGGACGATTACACGGCTGCTATCGAAGAGATGTTTCGCAAGACTGAGTCGCCCGTGGCGCCTTGGACGATTATTCGCAGTGACGATAAACGTCGAGCTCGCCTGAATGCGATTCGAGTCTTCTTGCACAGCATTGAATACGCCGAAAAAGACGAAGAACAGATCGGACCGGTGGACGGGTTGATCGTGAAGTCGGTACCGGAATACCTGCGTGGATATCGTATGGGCCCAGCTATCTGACAGCTCGCCTGATGAGCAACGGCTGCCGGAAGGTAAGCTTTATAAAGTTTCATATGTGAAACTTTATATGAGTTGACTTTTCCCGCGGCCGTTTTTTATTACCCACAAAAGAAGAAAGTAAGACGTATTGATTTTAAAGATCTTTGCTAGACATAAAGATCTATAAACAACCTATTAACTTGATTTTGACTTAAGAAAAAAGTCCCTTGATTTTTACGATAAAACTTTCGGATTCATACGGACCGTACTCATAGGATAAAAAATCGTAACCGCTCGACACAATGGCTTGCCGGATAGCGTTCTTGTCGATGACACCTTCGGATACGATGACGGCTTGGTGAGTCTTACGATTGGCGCGAACGGTTTTGATGCCGGGAACGGCACTCCGAATGGCCTCATTGATATGTGCTTCGCACATTTGGCAGGACATGCCTCCCACTCCGACAATGGTTTTGATCACGTTGAGTTCCTTCGATTTGGGAATATAAATTCAGGACAGAATGATAATCAATCTCATTACGATTGTCTTGCGAATGCTTGAGAATTGTGTTGGATCGAAGGTACACATAAAATGCTGACCGTCTTTCAAATAGTTCGTTTCCCGTTGGCATGATTTCTTCTCGAGACTTTTTGCGCGGCAAATCCGCGGTCATTTTTGATTTTGACGGCACGCTAGGCGATACCATCGATTTGTGGAATAGGGTAGACGTTGTGCTGGCCGAAGAGCTCGGTTACCCGGGACTCGACCCGCGCGAATGTCATGCGTTTCGAGAAGCGGAGTTAAGGCGCCATAAAAACGAAGAAAATCCGTATCGCTGTTATTGCGGAGAACTGGGAAAGAAAATCGGCTGCAAGCTTTCGGCCGAAGAAGTCCACGCGCGACGCTACCAGATCTCGCGTCGCATGTTGCGCGAGGATGTTCGATTGCGCCAAGGGGCGGCAGCGACGCTAAAGCGTATCAAAAATCTAGGTCTAAGAATGGCGGTGGCAACGACCACGCGTCGCGCCAACATTGAAATCTATTGCCGTCAAAATCAGAATATCCTCAACGAGATTCAACTCGACGAAGTATTCGAGTACTTTGTGTGCGCAGAAGACGTGCGTAACATCAAACCGGACCCGGAGTGCTATTTCAGGGCGATGGAATATTTGGGACTGCCGAGAGAGAAGATCTTTGCCGTCGAGGACTCGCTTTCCGGAGTGGAAGCGGCTACGCGTGCTGGCCTTGTCTGCATCGGCATCCGAGAGGAAAACTCGGTGCCGGATGCAGAAGAGATCAGAGCTCGTACAGCGTTTTACTTTGATGACTACGCCGCTTTTCTCTCTTGGCTAGGTTAGGCGGTGTGTTTTTGAGGCGTAAAGCCTTCCTGATTGGTGAGGCTCGTGTGGGCGTTCTTTGGAACGATGAGGACCTTTCCGGAGGACTTGAGCTGATGCGCACGCGTCATGAAGAGCTTCAGACGGTTAGAGACGTTGCTTTCGGCTGTACCGCCTTCAAAGTCGATGCCGATTAGATTGGCCTTGGGATAGCGGGAGCGAAGAGCCGACATCACTCCTCGTCCGGTGATGTGATTGGGAAGACATCCGAAGGGTTGCAGACACACGACATTGTCTGTACCTGTTGCCAGGAACTCCGCCATTTCTGCAGCCAAAAGCCACCCTTCACCGGCCTGTTGTCCTGGGGAAATTATGCCTTCGACGCGTTTGAGGTAAGCGTCGAGAGGAGGCATATGGCCGAGAGGATTGTCCTGTCCCATAGCAGCTTGCGCTACGGCGCGAAGCTTTTCCAGATACCCCAGCAGGAAAGCGCTGACGATAGCTCGCAGTTTAGAGCCTTCGGCATGCTGACTCTGCCAGATGGGATCGGCAAGGCAATACAGGAAGAAAGTGGCCAGATCGGGTAGCACGGGTTCGGCACCAGCCTCGCGCAAACGATCAGCCGTCGCTAGATTGGCCTTTGGATGGTACTGCAGAAGAATTTCGCCGACGATGCCGACTTTTGGTCGTGTTTTACCGTCAAGTTCAACAGCATTAAAGATATTGACAACTTCGCCCACAGCAGCGTCGAGTTCGGTGATCTTGCCGGTTGCGGCTGCTTTGGCAGCGGTAGGTGTGGCCAGTTTAAGGGCGATATCGGCACTGCCTTTGACGACTTCTCCGGCCAAAGCATGCAGGTACAGCCGCTGCAGGACGTCGCCGAGCACAACAGCCATGGACAGACGCTTGAGGCCTTTGAGCCCCAACTTGAGGTGAGCGTGACCGGTAAGGGCTCGCCCTGAAAGTGTCAGTACCGGAAGGTTCGGGAAACCTTTGTCGCGCAACGCCCAGTCGAGCAGTGTCGGATAGTTGGTGGCGCGGCAAGGGCCGCAGGTTTGGCTGAAGAGAATCGCACTTTTTTCCGGTACAAAGTCTTTAGCTTCAGTAGCTTCGAGCAACTGACCGATCGTAACGATGGCCGGGTAACAGGCGTCGTTATTGACGTAGCGTAATCCTAGCGTGACCGCGTGGTCGGACACGGTCGGCAGAAGTTTCAACGTGTAACCGAAGTCCTTGAGCACATGCACCAAGAGCGGAAAGTGCACCGGAGTCATTTGCGGAACGTAGAGGGTGCGTTCGCGCAATTGCTGCGGAGTGAGGGACTGCCCTTGCTGCTGAGCAGACGCAATCCGTTCGGCTTCGGTGGGAGCCGGCTTAAAAAAGCGCGAGAAGAATCGGATCGGAGACTCCCTGATCTGATCTTTCGGTTCGACGAAGTCCGGTAACTCTTCAATGGATTGAGGTGCAACCTCTACGCCGTGCACGGCAAAGAGCGAGCGCAAACGAATGCGGGCGGCGCCCAGCGTATCCGTTTCGTCAATCTTGAGCATTGTGTAGAGCGACTTGTTTTCGTGCGCAATGCGCTTCATCTGCTCGCTCGTGATGGCGTCAATGCCGCAGCCAAAGCTCACCAGCTGCACAAGTTCCGTATCGGGGCGAGTGGCGACCGCTTCGAATGCTTGGTAGAGTCGACCGTGAAACGCCCATTGGTTCACAACATCCAGTTTGGCGGCCCTGTCTGGAAGATCCTGAGCAATGAAGCTCACAGCGTCCTCGGTGAGTACGTGAGCTCCCATTGATTCGATCAGAGTGGGAATGCCGTGATGAATGTAGCTGTCGAGATGATAGGGGTGACCGGCGAGAACAACGACAAACCCCGGTTTGTTCCAAATTTCGAGCGCTTTTTCTTTGATGTCGCGACGATAGGTCTCAAGTGCGGCCGAAGCTTTCTCGCAGGCTCTCATGACATCTTTGTGCTTGAGTTGCGGGAACGCTTCGCATAGGGCGTGCGCGACGGTCGAAAACTTTTCAATCGACAAGAAGGGAGTCAGAATGCGCGTCTCGGGAGCGGCCGATTCCAGCGCCAGACGCAGCGCTTCCGGGTACCCGCCGACAACCGGGCACGCGTAGGAATCCTCTGCTTCGGCAATGAGTTTTTCTTCTTTGGGAATGCAGGGGAACCAAATGTTGCGTACTCCTTTTTCTGCCAGCGACAGGGCGTGACCGTGCGCGATCTTGGCTGGCAGGCACAGCGACTGAGAGGGTACAGTGTCGGATCCCTTGGCCATGATGGCAGCCGTTGTCGGATCCGATAGAACAACGCGGAAACCCAGTTCGGTGAAAAGGGCGTGCCAATAGGGATAGTGTTCCCAGGTGTTAAGCACGCGCATGATGCCGATGTCGCCCATGGGGGCAGCATCCGAGGACAGGACTTCGCCGCTGAAGAGCCGTTTGATTTTCCAGTCAACAAAGCCCGTGTGCTTTTTCTTGCCGCTTCCAAGACTTTTGAGGCCGAATTCGCAACGGTTACCGCTGACGAATTTGTTGCCGGAGGCAAAGCGATGCAACGTCAGTGCGCAGCTGTTGGAGCAACCACGGCAACGAAATTCGCGCTTGATAATATCGGAGGTGTTAAAAAGCTCGTCTGAGGGTTGCCATACCGGCGTTTGATCGTTCGTACGTTCGCGGGCTAGAAGTGCCGAGCCATATGCTCCCATGAGCCCAGCAAGTTGCGGGCGAATCACCTGCAGTCCGGTGTATTTTTCAAAGGCGCGCAACACGCCGTCATTTAGGAAAGTGCCACCCTGTACGACAACCTTGTCGCCTAGCTCTTCGGGAGAAGAAATGCGAAGAACCTTTTCAAGAGCATTGCGGACGACCGAAATGCAAAGGCCGGCGGCGATGTCCTCCGAGGTTGCTCCGTCGCGCTGGGCTTCCCGTACCTTGGAATTCATGAACACGGTGCAACGCGACCCCAAATCCACGGGGTGTTTGGAGCGCAGCGCAGCTTGAACAAATTCGGGCATTGTCAGACCGAGTTGCTTGGAGAAGCTCTCGAGAAAGGCACCGCACCCTGAGGAGCAGGCTTCGTTGAGTGCCACGGAAGTGATCAACCCGTTTTCGACCTTGAGGCATTTCATATCCTGGCCGCCGATGTCAATCACGAAGGTGGCGTCAGGGATAAAGGAACTGGCAGCTTTCTGATGAGCGAGTGTTTCGACTTCAGTCATTGACGAGCCCAATGCAGCGGCAGCCAGATCGGCGCCGTACCCGGTGGTCAGAACCGAGCGGATGCGTGCGCCGGGCAGCAGAGACTGCGCCAGTTTCTTCACGCGAGGCATGAGCTGCTGAAGTGGTGCCCCTTGATTGCTTTCATACCAAGTGCAGCAGATTTCTCTGTCCGAGGTGATCAATACGCCTTTGGCGGTGGTGCTGCCAAGGTCAATGCCCAAAAAGAGATCGCCGCAGGCCTTCGAGAGGTCAATCGTGGGAACGCAGGCCTTGGCGTGGCGATCAAGAAAGGCTTTGCGCTCGTCTTCGCTGTCAAAAAGCGGTTTCGGGCCGTTACGCTTGTCAACGAGATTGACGGCTTCGCGTCCGACGGCTTCGATCAAATTTTCAAGTGTCCAAAGATGCTCCTCGGCCTGCGCACCCTGGGGCGAATTTTCCAGCGCGGCGCCGTGCGCTACGGCGTACTGTGCGTCGGCAAATAGCTCCAGTGTCACGGAGTTTCGGGCCAGACGTCTGGCAAAGGCTTCTCGCAACTCGCTCAAAAAGGAGAGCGGACCGCCCAAAAGGGCTACACGACCGCGCAAGGGGCGACCGCAAGACAAACCGCCCACGGCCTGTTCGGCCACAGCGTCAAACACGGAGCGTGCAATTTCGGATTTGGGTATGCCGGCATTTAACAAACCGACTACGTCGGTTTTGGCAAAAACGCCGCAGCGAGAGGCAATAGGGTGAGAAATCGAGGCTTCGCCTGCCAAGCGGTTGAGTTCATCAAGCGGCAGCCCTAGCGCGGCCGACATCTGATCCAGAAAAGCGCCGGTGCCGCCTGCGCACGCTTCATTCATGCGCAGTTCCTGACTGCCTGTCAGATAGAGAATTTTGGCGTCTTCGCCGCCGAGCTCAATGGCAGCGTCGACAGGATGTCCTTCGCCGTCTTCTGCGACGGCATTTTGCAGATATTGCGCGGCGGCGATTACTTCCTGTACGAAACCGATGCCGAGACGTTCGCTCAGGAAAAGCGCTCCAGATCCTGTCAGTCTAACGCGGGTGTTCAGATGCGGAAACGTGCGAACCAGATCCTGCAAAAGCGAAATAAGTGTGGCGGTCACTGCGCTGGCGTGTCGCTGATAGGCGTGTGCCAGAACGGAGCCGTCGGGACTGAGCAGGACGTATTTGACGGTGGTACTGCCCAGGTCAATGCCCAGGCTAAATGTTTCTGAGGAACCTTCAGGAATATCCGTTGTCATTACAAAACCGACGTAGACAAAACGCTGTCAAAAAGCAGACAAATCCGAGCCTAACAGTTTCGAAAAGCAACAGGGAACCACCTGAAAATTAGGGGAATCCCGCAATGAAGTCTCATCGCCCGCACTTACCGCTTGTCAAAAAAAGGTTAACTCAAATCCAATGCGTTTGCGACGAGAACAATTTAAATTACGGTTTGATTTTTGGATTTCGAAATTTGCACTTTTGTCGATACGGCGGAACTAAACAGCGGAAATGGATTGGAGAAAAGAAAAACGCACCCGAGGAGCGATCGGATGCGTTTTCTTGTCTAAATGGCTAAACCGCTGACCTGAGGGAATCAGGCGTTTTAGCGTCGGAGCCTTTCGGCTCAGTGCCTAAAAGATTAGGCGAGCGCCTTGATGGCAGCAGACAGGCGGCTCTTGTGGCGAGCAGCAGCGTTCGAGTGAAGAACGCCCTTGCGGCACATGGAGTCGATCACGCTCTGGGCGTTCTTGAAAGCTTCCTGAGCAGCGGCCTTGTCGCCGGCGAGGATGAACTTGCGAACGCGCTTGATAGCGGTACGGTACTGGCTGCGCTGAGCAGAGAGGTGCTGGTTGCGGGCAAGGGCCTGACGGGCGCGCTTGCGAGCTTGGTTGGTATTGGCCATTTAGTTTTGAATTCCTGAAAGTGGATGCCGCGGTTTTCGGATTCTCGCCAACGAGCGCAAGCTTGAGCTTTCGCTTTCCAGACGAGCCCGTTTGCAGCTCGGCATCTGGCCGAAATCGGCCGGGTCTAAGTTTTACTACAATGTTGCTTTCTGCGCTTCGAATGACTCGCCGCTGCAACTCTGCGCCGAATCCGCCCGAAAGCAGAAAACGCGGCATTGTATCAAATCAGAATGACCGATACAAGCACTTAAGCCAAGGAAAAATTTCTTTTACAAAGAAAGGCCTAGCCGCCGCGCAGGAATCACAATATTTCGTCTGACTCACCGCTTCTCATGTCTTTACTCAAGTCGGCCGCTACGGTTTCCGTCTTCACGTTGTTGTCGCGCATCACTGGTCTGATCCGCGATATGCTGATCGCGCGCTATTTTGGTGTGTCGGCAGCGACCGACGCCTTTTACGTCGCTTTCCGTATTCCGAACATGCTGCGACGCCTTTTTGCCGAAGGCGCATTCAGTCAGGCATTCGTTCCGATGCTCTCGCAGGTGAAGGAACAGCAACCCGAAGACGAGCAAAAGACCTTCATCAGCGATGTGTTTTCGCTTTTGGGATGCGCTGTTTTTATTGCGAGCCTTTTGGGTATCGCTTTTGCTCCAGTCGTGGTGTGGCTCATTGCTTCCGGCTTTAAAAACAATCCGGAGACCTTTGATCTGGCCGTTTTTCTGACACGCTGCATGTTTCCTTACATCATTTTCATGAGTTTGGTGTCGTTTGCCGCGGCCGTACTCAACACATGGAAACACTTTGCGGTGCCGGCCTTTACGCCCGTGCTTCTTAACGTGAGCTTCATTTGCTGCACGCTTTTTTTAGTTAACTACTTTTCTGTTCCGATTTATACGCTGGCATTTGCTGTCATTCTGGGCGGTGTTTTGCAGCTTTCCATGCAGTTTTTTGCTCTTAAGCGAATCGGGTGCTTCCCACGACTCTCCAATCCCCACAAGGCGCTTAAAAACGCTAACGTGCGCCAAGTTTTGAAACTGATGGTTCCTGCGGTGGTGGGTGTGAGCGTCGCTCCCATTTCTATTCTCATCAACACCAACATAGCTTCGCACTTGCAAAAGGGCGCCGTGACATGGCTCAACTATGCCGATCGTCTGATGGAGTTTCCAACGGCTCTGCTTGGGGTGGCCCTTGGAAGTGTTTTGCTGCCGAGTTTATCGGCGGCGTTCAATCGCGGCGAACTCGATCGCTATAACCGATTGCTCGATCGCGGGTTAAAGCTTGTTTTTCTTTTGGCCATTCCGGCGGCTGCCGGTTTGGGGTTCTTAGCCGAAGGTTTGGCTGCGGTGCTTTTTCAGGGCAAGAACTTTTCCGGGTCTGATGTTTCGATGACGGCTATTGCGATCGAGGGGTATGCGGTCGGGCTTCTCGGACTCATTTCAATCAAGATCCTTGCGCCTGCGTTTTATTCGCGCAAAGACATCAAAACGCCAGTCAAAGGTGCAATCGCTTCGCTTATTGTCGTGCAGTGCTGCAACATTGTTACCGTGCCGGCTTTCGGGCATGCGGGGTTGGCGCTGTCCGTGGGCCTCGGCTCCGTTTTTAATGCGCTGGTGCTGTTCACATTGTTGAAACGTCGCGGTTGGTACGTGCCCGGCAGCGGTTGGTTTGTCTATTTGTTGCGCGTTTTGATGGCGAGTGCCGCAATGACTGTTTTTCTTATTTGGATTCAAACAGGGATCGACTGGTCGGCCATGCAGCCTCAATGGGCGCACCGACTAGTTCTTGTGGCGGGTGTTATTCTTGGTGCGGCTGTGACATACTTTGCAGTACTTGCCGTTTTGGGTTGGCGTGCGCGGGAATTGCGCGGCGCTGACTAGTTAATTTCGCGAAAGACTACAACGACATGATTCCTATATCCGAGGCTTTGCGCAGCCGTCTGCGCGTTATAAAAGCGGACATCACGACGCTTAACGTTGATGCCATTGTCAATTCGGCCGACGCCGACCTCACGGGAGGCGGCGAAGTCGACAAGGCGATTCACCAAGCTGCCGGTCCCGAGCTTCGCAAGGCATGCCGCACCTATGTGCTTGAACAGGGCCGTTGTTTTGCCGGCGGTGCGTCTCTGACAGAATCCTTTAATTTGCCGTGCCGTTTTGTTATTCACGCGGTTGGGCCTACCTGGGTCGGAGGCGGCGATGGGGAAGTAGCGCTTCTGGCTCGTGCTTATGCGCGCAGCTTTGAGTTGGCTCGTCTGCACGGAGCGCGTACCATCGCATTTCCGGCTATTGCTACCGGCCAGTACGGCTTCCCGAAGCCAACGGCCGCTGCCGTGGCGCTTACTGTTGCGGTACAGGTGCTTGAACTTGAGCCGCAGTTCGAGTCCGTGACGTTCTGCACGTATGACGACGACACGCGTCAGATTTACGAGGCTCTGATCGAAGAGGGTTATCAGAACTATTTGCATCAAGGCAAGCAGAGACCGCCTGCTTAACGCTGGAATGAAAATGAAAGCGGCTGCTGAGAGCAAATGCAACTCGGCAGTCGCTTTTGTATTTCAGCAGCCTAACAAATTCGAGGCAATGGATCGGAGTTGAGCCAATCGACCAAACGTTTGCCACCTATCGCCGTTTTCATGCTCACGAATCCCGGTTGCTCGGATGACACGCGACCGATCACTGCAGCATTCTCTCCGTACTTGCAACTGCGGATGATTGACAAAGCTTCTTGGGCGACATCTTCCTCAACAATCACAATCAACTTGCCTTCGTTAGCAATGTAGAGCGGGTCAAGCCCCAAAAATTCGCAGGCCGAGGCCACAGCCGGGTGGATCGGCACGGCTTGTTCGTCAATTTCAATGCTCACCTTGCTCTGAGCGGCAATTTCATTGAGCGTCGTGGCCAATCCTCCTCGGGTAGGATCGCGCAGGACGTGAACTTGCTCGCCCAAGGCTGTCAAAAGCGCTTCGGTAATGTGGTTTAGGGGAGCCGTGTCGCTTTGCACCTGGGCTTCAAAACCAAGTCCTTCACGCTGTGACAGGATCGTGATGCCGTGATCCCCCATTGTTCCTGTGACAAGCACAATGTCACCGGGTTTGGCTGATTTACCGCTTACGCATGTGCCGGGGATTTTTTCGCCGAGGCCCGACGTTGATATAAAAAGTCCGTCACCGTGGCCTTTTTCCACCACCTTGGTATCACCCGTGACGATGCTCACGCCTGCTTCAAGTGCTGCCTGCGCCATGGAATTGACGATGTCGACTAAAGTTCGAATGGCAAGCCCCTCTTCAATGATGAAACTCGCGGACAGATACAGTGGTCGGGCACCGCAAACGGCTACGTCGTTGACAGTGCCGCAGACGGCGAGTCGTCCGATATCACCTCCCGCAAAAAAGAGGGGGTGCACGACATGCGCGTCGCAACTCATGACAGGTTCCCCTTTGAGAGCGGGCATTACGGCACCGTCATGGGCTTGCGCGAGATAGGCGTTGCAAAAGGCTCTGGAAAAGATTTCGTCAATGAGCTGCGCGGTGGCTCTGCCGCCGGCGCCGTGCGTCATGTCGATGACTCCGTGTTTGATGTCGATCGGACGGATATAAGTTTCTTTTGCCATGACTCGATATTCCTCGAAAGGGGTTTCCGTTACGCGGCGCGACGTGATTCGTAGGAGAAGTAAGCGGCGCAGGCGCCTTCGCTCGATACCATGCAGGCACCGATCGGGTGAACGGGTGTGCAGACGGTGCCGAAGGCTTTGCAGTCTCGTGGTTCTTTTTCGCCGCGAAGGATCGCGCCGCATTCACAGGCCTTGTTGTCGGGGACGTCGTGTTCGATCAGATTGAACCGTTTTTCAGCGTCGAACATTTCGTAGGCAGGTGACAACGCCAGTGCACTGGAGGGCAGTCTGCCCAGGCCACGCCAAGCAAAACTCTCACGCAACACGAATGTTTCGGCCATGAGCGAGAGCGCCAGCCGGTTGCCTTCGGCGGGAACGGCTCTTGTAAACTCGTTTTCCACTTTAGCGACCCCGGCGTTTGTCTGTCGCACCAGCATCAGGATGGATAAAAGCATGTCCAGCGGCTCAAAGCCGCAGATGACGACCGGAATTTTCCATTCGTCGACAAACTCTCGATAGGGCATCTCGCCGATCACGGCCGAAACGTGTGCCGGCCCCACGATTCCGTCAATAAAAGGCTTGGCGTCTTTTCCGTGCGAGAGCATGATGTGGCGCATGGCTGCCGGTGTGATGACGTGCGAACAGACAACGGAGAAGTTTTCGACGTTTTGGTTTTTTGCCGACTTTAAAACAAGAGCCGTGGGCGGGGTAGTGGTTTCAAAACCGATCGCAAAGAAAACGACTTGACGATCGGGATTGTCGCGGGCAAGTTTAAGTGCGTCCGTAGGCGAATAGACCATACGTACGTCGGCCCCCTGCGCTTTGGCTTTAAAAAGAGTTTGGCCTCCCGATCCCGGTACCCGCATCATGTCGGCGTATGTGCATAGCGTCACGTTCTTATTCAAAGCCAGATCCAGCGCCATGTCGACACGTCCTATTGGCAGCACGCAGACCGGGCAGCCCGGGCCGTGGATCATCCGGATGTTGGAGGGCAACAGATCAGTCAGTCCCCAGCGTGCGAGCACATGTGTGTGACCGCCGCAAAATTCCATATAGCGATATTGACGCGAGGAATCGACTTCGGTGCGGATACGTTCGGCAAGCGCGAGCGCTTCGTCTTTGTTGCGAAATTCGACGGTGTACTGCATTCCGTTGCCTCCTTGTTCAAGATGCTGCAACGGCTTCGGAGCCTAGGCTTCCAGCGGTGCGCATTGCTTCAAGCGTTTCCAGAGCTTTCTGAGGATCAATTCGCTGTAAGGCATAACCAACATGTACCACCACCCAGTCGCCGGGGGCCACCTCGGGGGTGAGCGTCACGTCGATTTCCTTTTTGATACCTGACATTTCGGCTACGGCGGTCATGCCGTCGAGCGAGATGATTTGTGCGGGTACTGCTAAGCACATGATTTTGATTCCTTTATTGTTCAATGACCGGCGGCATCAAGTCGTTGCCGGGCAACGGCACATTGCCCAAAACTGATCGCGCCGTCTCCGGGCGGCAGTCGACTCGGCAGGTAAGTTTGGTAACCCATTTGTCGCAAACGCCGGTTCAGGTCGGCGGCCATAAATCGGTTTAGGAACGTGCCTCCCGAAAGGCACACCGAGGAGCCGGCGGGAATGCAGATGCGGGCGAGCTCTGCCATCCCGGCGCTGAAAGCGGCGTGAAAGCGCTGCGAAATCGTTTGAGGTGAAGCTCCGTTGAGACGCATGGCAAAAAGGCGTTTTAAAAGAGTCGTAACGTCGAGAACCTTTACGCCAGCCTCTTCCGTCACGACAAAGTCATTGTCGTCGTATACGGCTTGGGCAAAATCACCGCCTGCAGCTTCCAAAAGCATGGCGGCCTGCGCTTCGTCGCTTTGTTCCTCGCACAGACCTGCAATGGCGCTCACAGCATCAAAAAGGCGGCCAGCCGAACTGGTGGTGCCGGTAAGACGCGTATTGGCGGCAAGCACCGACATGGCGGCAACGGGACGGTGCGGCCAAAGAGCAAGCGCTTCGTTTTTGCAGTCAGTCTTCAATGCGGCTGATACCGCCATTCGCCAGGGTTCTCGGGCGGCGGCGTCGCCCCCGGGGAGAGGCAGGTTTTGCAGATGACCCAGGCGTTCAAACGTACCATTGCTTCTGCAGTGCAACACTTCGCACCCCCAGGCGCGGCCGTCTGTGCCCAGTCCAACGCCGTCCAACGACAAACCGTAAACATCGCCTTCAAGTCCGTACTCAAGCGCAACGGCCATCGTGTGGGCATGATGATGCTGGACTTCAAAGAGGGGAATTTTCCTTGCTCCAGCAATTTCACGCGCCAGACGCGAAGCGTAAAAGTCGGGATGAAGATCGCAGGCAACGGCTTTTGTCGGGTGTGTTTCCAAAATGTCTTCAAAGTGAAGCAGTGCTTCTTTCAGTGCATTGCAGGAAGCAACGTTTTTGGTGTCACCGATGTGTGCGGTTACGAAGATTTCCGTACCGCGACCGAGTGCGGCAGTTGCTTTGAGCGAAGCTCCCGTAGCGGCAATGCCTGTCATGTCGCGGTTTGTTTTGACGGCAAGAGGCGTGTATCCGCGAGCTCTTCGAACGAATCTTGAGGCGCCGTCAACCACGCGCACCACTGAGTCGTCGCAGCGGCAGACAATCTCGCGATCGTGCGTGAGAATAGCATCGGCAATGCCATCAAGGCGTCTACAGGCTTCCTTTGTGTGAATGACCAGCGGCTCGCCGGAGGGGTTGGCCGAGGTCATCACGAGGGCAGTGTCAGAGGCGATATCTAGCCACTTTGCCTCTTGAGGTTGACCGATCAATGCATGGAAAAGCAGAAGATGAACCGGCGTGTAGGCTGTCATGAGCCCGATTTCGTTCAAGCCGTCGGCAACAAAAGAAAAAGCGCTTCGGCAACGTTCGGTTTTGCGCGCCAATACGATGGGGCGAGCGGGGGAACGTAATAGACCAAGCTCGGTATCGTCGAATTCGCCCCAGAGCCGCGCGCTGGCTTCGTTGACTGTCATCACCGCTAGTGGTTTGGCTTCGCGGGCTTTGCGCTGACGCAAACGGGCGACGGCTTGAGCGTTGTGTGCATCCACCGCCAGATGAAAACCGCCTAGACCTTTGACGGCGATAATTCTGCCTTCTTGCAACAAACGTGCGGCGGCCACAACGGGATCAGAGCACTCGATGGGGATGCCCTTCGTGTTGATCAATCTGAGTTGAGGGCCGCAAACGGGACAGGCGTTGGGCTGAGCGTGAAAACGTCGGTCGGCCGGATCGTCATACTCGCGCCGGCACTCCGGACACATGGCAAAAGAGGCCATGGATGTCATCAGGCGATCGTAAGGAATGCTGCGCGTAATTGTGAAGCGCGGACCGCAATGCGTGCAGTTGGTAAAAGCGTAACGCCAGCGTCGGTTGCCCGGCGTGAACATCTCAATGGCACAGGCTTTGCAGGTTGCCGCATCCGGCGTCACCATCGTGTGTGCCACTCCTTGACGACTTGCCGTGATCACGAAATCGGTTGCGCCGACGGGGGGCTGCGTTTGCACCAACTCTACAGAATCAATGCGGGCTAGCGGCGCCTCATCTTGCACGGTTTTACGCAGCGCTTCTTCGAAACAATCGAGGACAGAGACGTCTCCCTCGAGAATCGCTCCGACGCCCTGTGCATCGTTCCAGACTTCGCCAGCGAGTTTCAAGGCGTGCGCCACGCGCCAGAGCGTCGGCCGAAAGCCCACGCCCTGCACAAGGCCTGTGATCCGATAGGTACGCCGTTGCACAGTCATGACCGTTATCTCGGATTAGAGTTGCGCGATCATCAGGTTGGCCTTGAGCCATGCCCACCACTTTTCCAGACCCTCGCCTGTTGTAGCCGAGACGCGAAGCGAACGAATCGAGGGGTTAACGCGACGGGCGTATTCCTCGCATTTGTCCATGTCGAAATTAACGTAGGGGGCCAGATCAATTTTGTTAATGATCATCAGATCGGCCGCCGAAAACATGTCAGGATACTTCAGCGGCTTATCGGCACCTTCGGTGACGGAAATCACCACCACTTTGTGTGCTTCACCTAAATCAAATTCGGCGGGACATACCAAATTGCCGACGTTTTCGATCAGTACGAGGCTGTTATCGGCGGGCGGCCGGATGCTTAATGCCAATTTGACCTGTTCAGCGTCAAGGTGGCAACCCTTGCCTGTGTTGATTTGTACAGCATCTGCTCCTGTCGCTCGGATGCGATTGGCATCGTTGTCGGTTTGCTGATCGCCTTCGATGACAAGAATTTCGGGAGCGTCGGCGGGTTTGGCGCGCACAGTGGCACATAAAAGTTCCGTTTTGCCGGATCCCGGAGAACTCACAAAGTTCAAGGCCAGGATTTTCTTGGCGGCAAAAAGGGCTCGGTTTTCGTCGGCAATCGCATTGTTGCGTGCAAGGATATCTTGTTCGACGGTAACGGTGCGTGTATGTGCGTGACCATGGGAGTGATCGTGGTCGCCGTGATCGTGAGCGTGAGTGACAACGTTGCCTTTTTCATCGATATGCGTATGGCTGTGAGGATTGCCGCAGCCGCAGGTAGTACACATGGAGAACTCCTTAAACAACAGAATCGGGTTGGATGTCAATCAGGACGCGTCAACGGCAAGTTCCAGACTCGCGACCTTCAATTCGTGTCCTTTGACGGGCATTAGCTGATAGCCGCCGCATTGGGGGCAAGGATCGCCGTGGCGGTGCAGCGGCACGTTCTTAGCGCATTTCATGCACCAGGCTTCTCCAGCGACCTGCTCAATCACAAGTTTGGCCCCTTCGGCAAGCGTACCGCGCACTACCGAATCCCAGGCAAACAAAAGAGCCTGGCTTTCCACGCCGGCCAATTCGCCGATGTTGACCGTTACCGACGAAACTTTTGCGTCGGGTTCGTTGACCAGCGTTGATTCAACAGCTGACAGAATGCCTTCGGCGATGGAGACTTCATGCATGGTTACTTTCGTTTTGCAAAACGTTGTGGAACCGAATTGAGTAGGGCACACAAGGGTCAATGGCCGCCAAAATCCAGGCTGCGTCGCGCCTCCATTGATCCTCTGAACTGAATTCGATCATGGAAAGCGCTTGCTCTGCGCAACTGCCTGAAGCGAAATTCCATTCGGTGGGGGCGATGGTTTTGACGCCTGCGATGATGCCCTTTTCAACAATGACGCGGACAATCAAAGAGCCGCGCGCGGTCTGAACGTGTGCCAGACCTGTGTTCGGAGCGGTTTGTCCTGCTTGAACGGACCACTGCGGGTCACGCCGTATCTTCCAGTAGAGCATGAGATCAATGAGACGTGCGACAAATTGGGCACGAATGCCGCAGCCGTACTGCTCGGCGATTTCATTCAGGAGCGGTTGATTCTCGCAACGTCCGAGGGCGCTTGTCTGATGCGCCGTGCCGTTGATTAGAGGGCAACTTACCGAAACGTCCCCCGAAATCCACGTTTCGATTGTTTCGAGAGAACAACGCGGGTTGAGCATGGCAACTGAGGTGTGTCGGCGGCAGGGTACGGTTTCCCAAAGTTGTGCATAAAGTCGGCTCGCAGCCGTTGCGCCGTGCATCATCCAGGCCTCAAAGTCAGGCAGAGATTGCAGAGCCTCAAACTGATCGGGACCGGATCCCGTCACGAAGGTTTGAATGGCAGGAGCGATGGCTTCGTCGAGACGATCGAAATCTGGGATTTCTTTGGAGAGTTCCGCAGTGGTCAACGCACGCAGTTGACCTAGTCGACGCACTTCTTCGGCAGGTTTGAGACCAACGGATACGCATGCGTCAAAGGCCAGGAAACGCAGATGTTCGTTGATGATTTCATAAACGACATTGCGGGTGCGTTGCGGAATTTCTTTTTGCTGAGCGGCAGCCATGGCGCATTCAAATGCGGTCAAATGGGCCTGCGGACAGAGTGCGTATAGTGACTCGATGAGCGTCTTGGGTAGGAGAGAGTTGACCGGTTGTCCGGTAATGGCACGACTGATCTCACCCTGTCGCGTCGAGCGGGTCGTGACTTTGGGGCGGGTTTGCGACGTCATATCAACGTCAATGAGGACGGAACCTTCTGTGAAACTCATACTTTATCCCCAGTGGTGATCGGTTCAGGAACTGTGCCACGAGACCGGCTGTCGGCATCGCTTGATCGGCGCTTTTGTTCTAAATCTACAGCAAGAGGTTGTGCGTAACGTCCGAGAAGCTCTCTTCTTGAGAGTGTTTTTTTCATTGGTTCAAGAGGCGGTGTCTGCTGCGACAAGATCGGGCTTTCGGGTTCGCTGTCCTCTTGAAGTTCCTCTCGCCCGAGCAACAAATTCAGACACGTCTGCGCGAAGGCTTTGGCGCTTGCCATATCTTGGAACTCGAAAACGGGACTTTTAAGCGAAAGACTGCGGTAGTGTCCGAGAATATTGTCGGCGCATGCCACAAAACGGAAGGTGCCGGCAGCCAATTCAATTTCTTCAATTCCGCCGGCAGGAACGAAGCTCCAGCCTTCATGAGCAGCGGGAGCAAGAATTGCCATGACCGCCCAGGGGGTGACGACCACCCCAATCCAAGCTTGCGTTTGATCAATAAGGATGCGTACGAAAGGTGTGGCGGCAACGGAGAGCTTCGCGTTTACGATCGGAAGCCCAGCCATGCGAGTGGCCAGAATCTCAGTAAAGCCTGCTTCAAAGAAACGCTGAGGATCGTTCGGAAAGACTTTCAGACTTGTGCCGGCATGACGCGAGCGCAAGGCCTGCATACGTGTCTGCAGTGCCTCAGGATGTTCCTTTTCGTAGGCACGCATAGCCGCATCGCGATCAAAGGGCTTAGGACGGCGCAGGAAAGAGATTGGAGTAGGAGCGACATTGTCGAGTCGAGAACGACTCGTACCGGTACCAGAGGCTTCGTTATGCGTCATAGCTGTCACTCCGAGGTGTCGACGACATCAAGAAACGGGATGAAGACATGTTTGCCGTTGCCGCAATCCGGACAGGTCCACCATTCGGGCAAATCTTTGAAAGCGGTGCCGGGAGGCGTTTGGTTTTCCGGGCACCCTTCCTGCGGATCGTAGACGTACCAGCAAATCTTGCATTGCATTTTGGTACTGTCCGCGATGCGCGCGTTGCGCTCAGCATTGAGCCGATCAATGATGTCAAGTCCGGTGGCGATGTCGCTCATAGCGCAAAAATCCTTCAAACAACCGTTTATCCCAGAGCACCGCGCTCCAGGTCGCGTTCGATCCACTCGATGGTTTCGCGCACAAGTTTGGCGCTGCGACCCATGTCATCCAGAGACGCGGGGACTTCGGGCGGAACGTGAGTCACGCATAGGCTGTCGAGAAGCACTTTGTGATTGTTGTTGATGATGACCGAGCGCCACAGCCCACGTACTTTTGTCGAAAAAATGCGGCTTTCGGCAAAGCCCGACAGTTCGATTGAAAGGGAACCTTCGCCGATGCACGTCAAAATGAAGGTGCGGTCGGTGGGCGTAAGCGGCTGACGCACCATGTCGATCTGCCGCGGCACTGTGTCGGGATCGGTTTTGGAGATGTCGGTTTGAGCAAGAGCTTCGTTGATTTCTCCGAGAATAGCCGGAGCGGCAAAAAGACCTGCCGGCAGTTTTTCAGGGATTTCAATGCGATCGGCTCCGTTTGAAATGGCCGCTTCGATTGAACGAGGCAACAAGGCCGCAACGAGGCTTTTAACCTGCCCGATCTCCAGTAGCCACAATCCGGGGATGGCCGTTTCGCAAACTTTGACTTCGCCGTTGTGAAGCGAGATGCGCACTTCACCTTTGCCAAGGCAGTGAAGCAAAAAGGCTGCGCTCTGAGAATCCATTCCGCCGAGGTCATAGATCCAGTCCGGAGATGTCTGTGTTTCGTAGGCCTGCAGAAAGACTTGTTCGAGGTTCTTAAGGATTTTGAGCGACAGGTCGGCGGCGCGTCGTTCGGCGCCTCGATCCAGATCCGGGCCGTCCCAACCGGTTTTGCGTTTGAACTTTAATTCGATCATGAAATGAACCTCTCAGATTAGATCCAGGCGGCATCGTAGGCCGTCGTCGATACGGTCAGTTATGAACCGGAGCGATGACCAATGTTTTCTTGTGTGGTTTGGTACGTGAGGTCAAAATGGCAATGAGTTCGTTTTGATATTCCCCCCAGGGACGAAGCCCTTCGATGGCGCCCAGCATTTCACCACAGCAGTAGACGGCAACGGCGGGCAGCCGACGAATGCCAAGGCGAGTAGCTAGCTCTCTTCCGATTGCTGGGGAAGTGAACCAGGCGGCAGCCAGCGTTTCTTCAAAGAGTTTTTTGATTTCGGGGGCAAGCACGGCCATGTCGAGTGTCTCTTTGAACATATTGGGATCATCTACGATGCACAGAAGCCCGAGACCGTCGAGGGTTTTCATCGGAGCCTCATCGGCTTGCGTAAGCCATATGAAATTTCCCGACTCCTTGAGACGTAAAAAGAGCGGGTGCTTGTCAGGGTCGATGTGCACAAGCGCTTGCGTAACGGCGTTGAGTTTTGTTTTTCCCATAGAAAGCAGAGTCCCGACAAAAAAGAGACACGAAGCGCAGGCGGCATGACGCGCATCCTGGGCCGCTAAGGACACAATCCATTCTCAACGGATTTGGTTTCTGATTCAATAATTCAGAAGAACGGCAGGGACTAATTCCCGATTGGCCGAAAGAATTAGTCCTGAGCCGGAAACTTACGGCCGTAAAAGATTGTTGTAAGAATATGGGGCAAATACCTACAACAAAAGTCAAATCATATTTTGATCCTCAAACCGCAGTGCTCAAATTTTAGGCACAGCAAAAGGCCACTGATTTTTATGAAAAAAATGACTTTCGTCCACAGTAATTCACAAAACGCGTGAATAAGTGACAAGAGGGACTGAAAGCCTGATGGCTAGGTGCTAACATACTGAAAACAAACAGAAAAATTAACAAGATCAAAATTTTGCTTGACAAGTTGAATCTGGTTTGCTTGAACGGAAAAAGGAAAAGCGCGCGAAAATAGCCGCAGAACCAACAAAAGCCCGGCCGATCCGATGTTGTGGATAACTTAGACCATGCAGCACGACAAAACGCTGAAATTTCAATCTGTTGCAGGTCTTCGGTTAAGACAAACTTCAGGAGTGTGTAACGATTTGACATAGATTGAGAGGTCGGAGCGAGCACTTTGTCCGCACACGAGCGTTTTGCGCTACGCTTGCGCTCACAATGCGGCCGAGCCGCAGTTGGAACTTAAAGGACGAAGATGACACAACGAGAAGAGGGAATTGCGTATCGACTGGAGCAGGTCAAATCTGTGCTGACGGTGGTCTGCATGCGAAGGCAAAGCACGGTGGAACTCGTGGCTGTTTCCAAGACATTTCCGGCCGAAGCTGTGCTCGAGGCGGTCAATGCCGGACAGAGTGTTTTCGGAGAGAACTATGCACAGGAGGGTTGTGCCAAAGTCGATTGGTTTAAGGATAACCATCCCGAACGAAAACTCGTTTGGCACTTTATCGGGCCTCTGCAGGCCAACAAAACGCGACCTGTAGCCGAGCGCTTTGATTGGGTTGATAGTGTCGATCGCTTGCGCATTGCCAAGCGTTTGAATGATCAGCGCCCTGAGGATATGCCTCCTTTAAATGTGCTGATTGAGGTCAACATCAGCGCCGAAGAGAGCAAAAGCGGCGTTATGCCCGAGGAGGTTTGCGAAGTGGCAAGAGAAATTGCCAAGCTGCCACGGCTCAAATTGCGCGGGTTGATGGCTATCCCAGAGCCTGCCCAAGACGATGAGAGTGTGCGTCGTCCTCTGCGAGCCATGAAAGCTCTGTTTGATGCGCATAAGGCGGAATTTGGCTGGGATACGCTTTCGATGGGAATGAGTGCCGATATGGTGCAGGCTGTAGAGGAAGGTGCCACGATGGTTCGTGTGGGAAGCGCTATCTTCGGTGCGCGTCATTATCCGACAAAGGCATAACCTAAAGGCGTTTCCTATGTTGAGAGTCGGCTTGCTGACGAGCACACAAGCAACGTTGATCGGACTTTTTGCGCCGATATGCTGGGGGATGTCCGTGAGTCTTGTGCGCGGCATTGCTGAAGGTTTCGGCATGGCGCTAGGACAGTTTTTTCTCTATTGTGTTGCAACGATCTGCGTTTTTTTTCATTGTCGGTTTGCCGGACTTTCATCGTATCGACAAGCGGTATCTTTATTTCGGCATACCGACGGCAAACCTGAGCTCTCTGAGTTTCTGTCTGGCCATCTTTACTTCGAGCGGTGGCGCGCAGACGATGGAAGTAGGCATGGTCAACTATTTGTGGCCGTCACTCACAATTCTCTTTGCCGTGCTCTTTAACGGTGTGCGTACGCGTTGGTGGCTCTATCCGGGACTTCTCGTCGCTTTCGGCGGCATCATCGTGATTCTGAGCGGCGACAAGGGTTTTTCCGTGACTGAATTCGCGGTTCGTTTTGCGGAAAATCCTGTTTCTTACTTGCTTGCACTCGTTGCGGCCGTCACCTGGGCTGGGTACTCGAGCATGACGCGCGCCTGGGGTAACGGAATCAATCCGTCGACGATTATTTTTGCCGTTGACACGCTTGTGTTTCTCGTTTTGTGGTTTCTTGACATCGGTTCACAGCCGGTTGCCGCAAGTGCGCATGGGCTCATGAGCGTGATATTCGGCGGTATCGCTGTCGGTATGGCATATGTCGTCTGGACGCTCGGCATGAGCAAAGGAAACATCACCGTGCTTGCTGCAGCGTCCTACTTCACGCCGGTACTCTCCTGCGTGTTTGCGACTTTTTGGATCGGAGCCGAGCTGAATTCGAGTTTCTGGACGGGGGTGGTGCTGGTAGTGGCAGGTTCCCTTCTGTGTTGGGACGCCACGGGACGCGGCATGAAGAAGTTTCTTAAGGCCGCTTGATTGAACCAACGAAAAGGCCTTCCATCGAAAAGAGACGGAAGGCCGAGCCGATTCAGGTGTCAGCGGACTTTAGCTCAGCACGGCACCCTTCATGCCGGAACTGACCTGCTTGGCGTAACGCGACAGATAGCCCGTCGTCACGCGCGGTTGGCGCGGTTGCCATTGTGCGCGGCGGCGTGCCAGTTCTTCATCGGACACATCAACGCTGATGGCGTTGTTTGGAATGTCGATTGTGATGATGTCGCCTTCTTTGATCAAGGCAATCGGGCCGCCGACGGCGGCTTCCGGTGAAACATGACCGATGGCGGCGCCGCGGGTTGCGCCGGAGAAACGGCCGTCGGTGATGAGCGCCACGCAGTGGCCCAGTCCGGAGCCCATGATGGCTGATGTCGGGTTGAGCATTTCGCGCATGCCCGGACCCCCCTTGGGGCCTTCGTAGCGGATCACAACCACTTCACCTGCATTGATTTGACCGCCATAAATGGCGTTGAGAGCGTCCTCTTCACAGTCAAACACGCGAGCCTTGCCGCTGTGGGTCATCATTTCAGGTGCAACGGCAGCACGTTTGACCACGGAGCCTTCGGGGGCAAGGTTGCCTTTTAAAACAGCGATGCCGCCTTCCTTGGCGATCGGGTCTTCAACCGTGTGAATAATTTCGTGGTCCAGGATCTTGGCACCGGCGATATTTTCTCCCACCGTTTTTCCGGTGACTGTGAGGCAATCAAGGTGCAAAACACCGAGTTTGGAGACTTCATTCATCACGGCGCGGATGCCGCCCGCTTCGTCAAGCTCTTCAATGTAGTGGTTGCCGGCAGGTGCCAGGTGGCAAAGATTGGGTGTCTTCTTGCTGATTTCGTTGGCAACCGACAGGTCCAGATCAATGCCGCATTCATGGGCGATGGCGGGCAGGTGCAGCATGGAGTTGGTCGAGCAGCCCAAAGCCATGTCGACGGCCAGGGCGTTTAAGAACGCATCCTTGGTCATGATTTGACGCGGCAAGACGTTGTTCTTGACGAGTTCCATGATCTTCAAGCCGCTTTCCTTGGCTAGGCGCAGGCGAGCCGAGTGCACGGCCGGAATCGTGCCGTTGCCGGGCAGAGCCATACCGAGCACTTCCGAGAGGCAATTCATCGAGTTGGCCGTGAACATGCCCGAGCACGAGCCGCAGGACGGACAGGCCTTGTTTTCCAAATCTTCAAATTGAATCGGCGTGATTTTGCCGGTGCGGAACTGACTTACGGCTTCGCTGATGTTGGAGTAGGAAACCTTGCGGCCTTCAAAGTGACCGGCAAGCATAGCGCCGCCTGAAATCACGATCGAGGGGATGTTCAGGCGAGCTGCAGCCATCAAAAGACCGGGGACATTCTTGTCACAGGCGGCAACGAGAACCAGGCCGTCGAAGGGGTGCGCCGTTGCCATGGCTTCCGTACTGTCACAGATGAGTTCGCGCGAAACCAGGGAATACTTCATGCCGACGTGGCCCATAGCCAGACCGTCGCAAACGGCAATGGCGGGAAAGACAATCGGAACACCGCCGCCGAGCGCAACGCCCTGTTTAACAGCGTTGACGATCTTGTCGAGATTCATGTGTCCTGGCACGATGTCGTTTTGCGAGCTGACAACGCCGATCAGCGGCTTGCCGATTTCGGCGTCGCAAAGACCGAGTGCTTTCAAGAGACTGCGTTGTGGGGCGGCATTGATGCCTTTGGTAAGCGGATCACTTCTCATGGTTATCCTTTTTTTCTTGAGTGCGGTTGCAGAGTGCAGAGGTGCAATATCCGGGGTGGCCAACCAAGCTAAAAGCAGTCGAAACAGGCGCTTTGAGCATGATCAAACCGCGATTTTTTGATTGTATGACCGAGTCCGTCTTTTTCGGAATAAGCAAGAGTGCTTAGAAGGAGGCGAAGATGCGGAAAAAAGCGGATTTCTCTAACGGTAGACAAGTCCATCCTAAGACTGCGTTAATCGGCCGAAATTAAACTCGCCCAAGACTAAAAAGACACATTCCCGAGCCTTCGGCAGCTCTGAATTCAATGTGCGAACGAAAACGATGCGCAGCCCGTCGCCCGATCAGCGTCACGGGTTTTGTTTCAGAAAGCCGGTTCGGCGGATGACTTCCAATTGGATAGACAAATTAAACCCATGACCCAAATAACCGAGGCCGCGTGCCTGAAAGCCGACGCACTTGAACTTGAGCGTGGCGAGAGGCTTCTTTTCACGGGGCTTACATTTGAAGCTCCTGCCGGTACGCTGGTGCGCTTGGCCGGCGCCAACGGTACGGGCAAAACTTCTCTGTTGCGCCTTCTTACCGGTCTCATGCAGCCCGATGCGGGAGAAATTCTCTATAAGGGTCAGCCCATCCGCACTCTCAAAGAGGACTACTACAAAGATCTCGTTTACATCGGCCACTTAAACGGCGTCAAAGACGATCTGTCAGCCATTGAAAACGTGCGCATTGCCGCACGCATGGGCAATATCATTGCCAAAAATGAAGAGCTGATTGATGCGCTCGAAAAGGTGGGGCTGGGAGAGTTCATTGAACACACCACTGGAGAACTCTCGCAGGGACAGCGCCGCCGCGTGGCGTTGGCGCGTTTGTTTGTTAGCCTCAGCAAACCCGTCTGGGTTTTGGACGAACCGTTTACGGCGCTTGACGTTGCCAGCGTGGCTAATCTTGCCGCCGCAGTGACCGAACACGTCATGGCCGGGGGCATCGTGATCTATACGACGCATCAGGAAGTGGAAATGAATCTGCCTGCCGAGCGGACGAAGACCGTTGACGTTTCCTCCTTTGCGCCGGGCAAGCGTGTTTGCGGGGAGGTTCGGCATGCTTAACTTGTTTCTTGCTGTCGTTCGCCGTGATCTGATGCTTGCATTGCGTCAGAAGAGTGACATCATCCAAACGCTCTTTTTCTTTGCCGTGGTAATCACGTTGGTGCCGCTTGGCGTCGGGGCTGAGCAAAACTTGCTGCGGACCATGGCGCCGGGCGTTGTTTGGGTGGCGGCTCTTTTAGCTGCTCTGCTTTCGTTACCGCGCATTTTTGCACTTGATCACGCCGACGGTACGCTCGAGCAGATGGTCATTTCGGCCGAGCCTCTTACGATCATCGTTCTGGCAAAAGTTTTTGCACATTGGCTCACCACCGGTGTTCCGATCACGGTCTTTACGGCTCTGTTCGGTGTGATGTTCGATCTGCCGATTGATCAGTGCGTGGTGCTGATGGCTTCTCTTCTGCTCGGTACCCCCGTACTCAGTCTCGTGGGGGCCATTGGTGCGGCTTTGACTTTGGGGCTTCGTGCGGGAAGCGTGCTCACGAGCCTTTTGGTTTTACCGCTTTACATTCCGGTGCTGATTTTCGGCGCCGGTGCGACGGTGCAGGTGGCCATCAGCGTTTCGCCTACGGCATACCTGATGGTGACGGCCGCCTTGTCATTGCTGGCTCTAGCCGCGGCTCCCTTTGCCATCGCTGCCAGTCTTCGGATTTCGATTCAATAACAGGAAACGGGAGAACACATGCGTTCGCTCTTTGATCCCCAGGGCTTTTACTTCTTTGCCGGAAAGACGATCAAGCCGCTGTTTGCGCTTGCGGCCGTGCTTGCGGCCGTTGCGCTTTATCTGGGCTTTTTTGTTTGCCCGATTGATGCCACGCAGGGTAACTCTTACCGCATCATCTTCATTCATGTTTCTTCGGCTTGGATGAGCATGCTCATCTACGTGCTGATGGCGGTTTTCTCCGCTTTTGCCTTAGCGACCAACAACCGCATGTGCTCGATTTTTGCTGCTGCGATGGCTCCGACGGGCGCTTTTATGTGTTTCCTCGCGCTTTTCTCGGGTGCTGTCTGGGGGCGTCCGACCTGGGGCGCCTATTGGGTTTGGGATGCACGACTGACGAGCGAACTGATCCTGCTGTTCCTTTATCTCGGCTTTCTGGCGCTCCAGAGCTCTATTGCGGACATTAAACGAGCCGACAAGGCTTGCGCGCTTATTGCGCTGGTTGGCGTGGTGAATGTGCCCATCATTTATTTCTCGGTGCGTTGGTGGAACACGTTGCATCAGGGCGCGTCCATCACTTCGCGCGGCAGCTCCATTGCCACCATCATGCTGGTGACGCTCTTGTTGATGGTTGCGGCCTTTTGGATATACAGCCTGGCGGCAACGTTTGCCCGGACCCGTACCATCATTCTCGAGCGCGAACGTCGTGAAACTTGGGCGCAAGAGGCGGCTATCAAGGGTGAAATCTAATTCGAGCAACAGACTCAAGGAATACGAAAATGGATTGGTCTTCTTTCTCACATTTTCTGCACATGGATGGTCACGGAGCTTATGTCTGGGCGGCCTACGGCATGTGCGTACTTTTGCTCGTGATCGAACTTTTCGGATTGCGCAGTCGTCGAGCTAAGGCCGCGCAGCGTCTGACGCGTGAGGCTCGTGCTTTGCGCAGTACGCGTGAAATCTGATCTTTTAACGACTATTGATAAACAGCGCCTGTCAATCGCACAAGACTGGTCGCTTTAGGAGGGAACGGATATGGCTAATGCCGCAACCAAACGACTCGCACTGATCGGCGGTGCCGTTGCCGTGGTCGGCGTCGGCGTCTACCTGATGCTCTCGGCATTTAACGACAACCTGGTGTTCTTTTATTCGCCTATGCAGGTCGCCGCCAAAGAGGCGCCGCAGGGGCGTACGTTCCGCATGGGCGGAATGGTTGAAGAAGGCTCTGTTAAGCGCCTGCCCGACGGCGTGACCGTGACTTTCGGGATCACTGATACGGCTGCTGTGATCCCGACGGAATACAAGGGCATTCTTCCTGACCTCTTTAAGGAGGGTAAGGGTGTTGTCGCTCAGGGAAAACTTGATGATCGCGGTGTGTTTGTGGCAAGCGAAGTGCTTGCCAAGCATGATGAAAACTACATGCCGCCCGAAGCGCAGGAAGCCGTGGATAAAGCACATGCCGCCATGAAGACCTTCGACGAGAAGGGCAGTAAGGAGGCGGCGGCTCAGGCTGCGAAAAAGTAAAAGGTCGGTCCGTCCGAATCCAAGGATTTTGGCGTCTCGAGTTTGCTGTCGGCGGACTTGAGACGTCTTCAACAAATCAAACTTGATTTTTCAACCTTAAGGGAGATAGCTCCGTGATTGCTGAAATCGGCCACTTTGCGCTGATACTTGCGCTGGTGCTCTCGGTCGTGCAGTGCGTGCTGCCGCTTGTGGGTGCCGCGCGCGGCATCGGCTCGTGGATGGCGCTTGCGCGTACCGCAGCCTATGCCAATGCGCTTTTTCTGACAATTTCCTTCGGCACTTTGGCGTATTCGTTCTATATCAGTGACTTTACGCTTCTGAACGTGGCGAGCAACTCGAACTCGCTGCTGCCGTGGTTTTACAAGGTTGCCGCCTCTTGGGGCAGCCATGAAGGTTCTATTTTGTTTTGGGCCTTGATGCTGACCTGGTGGGGATTCTTCGTTGCCTTGACGAGCCGCAAGCTGCCGCAGGAAACCGTGGCCCGCGTGCTCGGCGTCATGGGGTTCATCACGGCGGGTTTCGTGGCATTCATGCTTTTTACCTCGAACCCGTTCCTGCGTCTGTTCCCGGCAGCTCCCGAAGGTGCCGACCTCAATCCCTTGCTGCAGGACCCGGGCATGGTCTTTCACCCGCCGTTGCTCTACATGGGCTACGTGGGCTTTACCGTTCCCTTTGCCTTTGCCATTGCAGCGCTGATCGCCGGTCGACTTGACGCCGTTTGGGCTCGCTGGATGCGTCCTTGGACGACGATGGCGTGGATTCTGCTTACATTGGGTATCTCGCTCGGTTCCTACTGGTCCTACTACGAATTGGGCTGGGGTGGATGGTGGTTCTGGGATCCGGTCGAAAATTCGTCCTTCATGCCTTGGCTTACCGGTACGGCTTTGCTTCACAGTCTGGCCGTGACGGAAAAACGCGGCTGCTTCAAGATTTGGACGGTGCTGCTTGCGATCATCACGTTCAGCCTGTCACTTTTGGGTACGTTCTTGGTTCGCTCGGGTATTCTCACGTCCGTGCACGCCTTTGCGACCGACCCCGAACGCGGTATCTTCATTCTGGCGTTCCTGATCGTTGTGATCGGTCTGTCGTTCCTGCTTTTTGCCTGGCGCGCTCCGACGGTGGGCCTCGGCGGCAACTTCTCCATGGTGAGCCGCGAGTCGCTTCTTCTCGTCAACAATGTGCTGCTCGTTGTGGCGATGGGCGCTGTCTTGCTCGGTACGCTCTATCCGCTCTTCTTGGATGCGCTCAATGCCGGCAAGATTTCCGTTGGTCCTCCTTACTTTGACGCCGTGTTCGGTCCCTTGATGCTGCCGATGCTCTTCCTGCTCGGTGTGGCGCCCTTTGCCCGTTGGAAGGAGGCTGATCTCACGCAGCTCACCAAGCGGCTGTGGATCATCCTTCTGGTGGCTGTGGCCATTGGCGTTGCCGTGCCGCTTCTGATGGGCCGCTGGAGTACTTGGGTCTTCGTGGGCATTACGCTGGCCGCCTGGGTTGCCGTGAGCGCCGTGGACAACATCCGCGAACGCGGCCGCAACATGAAGGTAGGCTTTTTCAAGAAGTTGGCGAATCACCCGCGTGCCTTCTGGGGTATGCATCTTGCCCATCTCGGTGTGGCGATGTTCGTCGTGGGCGTGGCATTGGTCAAGGGATATCCGGCCGAACGCGACGTGCGCATGTTGCCGGGCGAACATGTGACGGTCTCCGGCTACACCTTCACTTTCCATGGTACCGAGGAAGTGCGCGGTCCGAACTACACGGCCACCCGCGGTGACTTCATTGTCACCAAGGATGGCAAGGAAGTGGCTCGACTGCATCCCGAAAAGCGCAACTATTACAGCTCGCGCTCCATGCCGATGACAGAAGCAGCCATCAAGCACTCGATTGACGGCGACATTTATGTGAGCTTGGGTGAGCCGGTAGGTGAGGGAGCATGGATTGTGCGCGCTTACCGAAAGCCTTTCGTAACCTGGATTTGGTGGGGCACGATCTTGATGTCTCTGGGCGGCTTTATTGCCATCCTTGACCGTCGTTACCGTACTTCCCGTAAGAAGACCAACCGCGCGGCACAAGTCGCGGCTGTGGGAGACTGATCATGTTGCGATTGAAGTATCTCATTCCGCTTTTGATTTTCCTTTTCGTTTGCGTGTTTCTGTTCGTGGGCTTGTATCTTGATCCCCGCAAGGTTCCCTCGGCTTTGATCGATAAGCCCGCGCCTGAGTTCTCGCTTCCGACGATGAGCGGCGAGACCGTCACCAAGAAGGATCTTCTCGGCAAGGTCTATCTGCTCAACGTTTGGGCTTCCTGGTGCGAAGCCTGCCGCTACGAGCATCCGTATTTCATTCAGCTCAAGAATGAAGGCGTCAAGACCATGATGGTCGGATACAACTATCGCGACAAACCTGCTTTGGCCACTCGCTGGCTACAGGTTTTAGGTAACCCCTACGATGTCGTGCTTGTTGACGCCAGCGGCAAGGCTGCCATTGACTTCGGCGTGTATGGCGCTCCGGAAACCTTCGTGATCGACAAGAAGGGCGTGATCCGCTACAAGGTGATCGGCCCGATGACAGAAGAAGTCTGGAAGAAGGATGTCAAGCCCATTGTTGATATGCTCGAGAAGCAGTAAGTAAGGAGAGTACGACATGACATTCAAGAAACTGTGTCTTACGACCGCCTGCGCAGCGTTGATTTCATTTGCGGGCGTTGCGACTGCTCAGTCGGCTCCTTCTATTGCTCAGGCCGTCGAAAACTCCAAGGAAGCCGTTCCGACGGCGTTTGACCCTGTGGCGCACAAGCGTGTACTGGGGATTTCCGAGCAGCTGCGCTGCCTGGTGTGTCAGAACCAGTCGATTGCCGACTCTAACGCCGAATTGGCAGTTGACCTTCGCAATCAGGTGATCGAACAGATCAATGCCGGTCGCACTGACGAAGAAATCATCAAGTACATGGTTGACCGCTATGGCGACTTTGTGCTTTATAACCCGCCTTTTAAAGCGAGCACGGTGATTTTGTGGGTGGGCCCTGCCGTACTTTTCTTTGGTGCCGTGATTGCTTTCTACATCAACCTGCGCCGCCGCAAGAGTCAGGTCGCTAAGACGGAGCGTGCATTAACGCCCGATGAGAAGCGTCGGGCCGAAGCACTGCTGCGCGGTGACAAATAACGAGCGGAGAGGAACAAGTGCTTTCTATATTTATCGCTATTGCCATTGCGCTCGTTGTCGTGGCGCTTGCGCTTATTGTTTGGCCGCTCGTCAAGAAAGATCATGACGACGGTTTGTCTCGCCGCAAGGCTGACAATCTGGCCATTTTGCGCCAGCAGTATGAAGAGCTTGAAGCTGACCATAAGGCCGGTCGCGTGAGCGACGACGAATACGAAGAGACGCGCGGGGAAATCGAAACTCGTGTTCTTGAAGAATCCAAGGATCCGGAAGATGCGGTGCCGCTTAAGCAGGGTAAGCAAGGTATTTACGCTGCTTTTGCTCTCGTGGTGATCATTCCAGTGGTTTCCTTTCTACTTTATCTGCAAATCGGTTCACCGATTGCGATGGACCCCGACTTCACGCGTCAGCAGGAGCAGATGCAGAAGATGTCAGGTCAGCACAGCGATGCTGAACTTGCCGAACAGGTGAAGTTCCTCGAAGAGCGACTGAAAGAACATCCCGATAACGCCGACGGTTGGATGATGCTTGCTCGTACGAGCGCGGCGGTCAAGGATTGGGCCAAGAGCTCTCAGGCCTTTGAACAGGTCAATCGCCTTGTTCCTGATAACGCCGACGTGCTGGCCGATTGGGCCGACGTGATGGCAGCCGCTCAGCAAGGTGACCTTGAAGGCCGTCCGAAGGAACTCATCGAAAAGGCGCTTGCCGTCGATCCGCAACACTGGAAAGCGCTTGCTCTGATGGGAACACTTTGCTTTAACAAGGGCGACTATGAAGGTGCCGTGAAGTATTGGAGCCGTATGCTTGCCGGTGTTGAACAGGGCAGCGAAGAATGGCGCCAGATCATGGAGAACATCGAACAGGCCCGTCGTGCCGGCGGTCTGCCGCCCGATCCCTCGATCGGTTCGATTGAGCCGCAGGCTGAAGCTTCTGCTACCGCGCAACCTGCAGCTTCCAATGCTGTGATCACCGGCGAAGTTGACGTTTCGCCTGAAATGAAGAGCAAAATCCGTCCCGACGACACAGTGTTCGTATACGCTCGTCCGATCGAAGGCAGCAAGATGCCGGTGGCGTTTGCAAGCTACAAGGGGAAGGATTTGCCCATTAAGTTCCGGTTGGACGCTCAAAGCCAGATGGGCATGGGCATGAAGACTCTGGCAGATGTCAAGGAAGCCTATGTTGAAGCTCGTGTGTCGCGCTCCGGTAACTTCATGCCGGCTTCCGGTGACCTCGAAGGCGCTGCCGACGGCAAGGTTGCTGTGGGCACCCAGGGCGTTCGTGTGGTGATCAACAGAACTGTACAGTAAAGATTGGTTGACAATTTCCACTGAACATTGCCGTTGATCGGCACCAACAACCGCCGCTGATGCGTGAAATTTCTCGTGTCGCGGCGGTTTCTTTGTGTAACGTACTTGTCACAAGTCCGACGCACGAATCTCAACAACTTCTGCCTTTGGCGGTAGCAGTTTGAAACGTTTCTGAACGTCTGTTGGCAGGACTTTTTGCCATGATTGCAATCATCGAACGCGGGTTATGACTCCGCGGTTCTTGTAAAACAACAAAAAGGATGAGCCATCATGCGAGCTAAATCTTTCCTTGTCGTTTCTGTTTGCGCAGCACTTTTCGCAGCCGCGGGTGCTCAGACTGCTTTTGCTAAAACGCCTCGCCCGAATGGAACGACGGTGACCCTTCCCGTCACGGCCAGCATTGAAGTCGCCAATGACCAGGCTGTGATTGAACTCTATGTGCTCGAACAGAGTAAGGACATTGCGCAGGCTACGAACAAAGCGATCGAACGCGCTGCCGAAGGTCTCAAGCAGCTCAAGACTTTGTATCCGCAGGCCGAATTGAAGAACCAAACGCTCACCTCGACTCCGCGCTACAGCAAGGCCAAGGAAGGCGAAGCGCCAGAAATCGTCGGATGGGAAGTCCGTCAGTCTGTGTCAGCCAAACTCAAGAATGTCGAACAGGCTGCTCCGTTCGTGCAGAGCGCTCAGAAATACTTTGCTTTCCGTTCCGTGGGTTTCCAGTTGAGTCCCGAATCTCGTGCGGCTGTGCAGGACCAGTTGGTGCGTGATGCCGTTAAAAACCTGAAGGCTCAGGCGAAAGTGATTGCCGAAGCCATGGTCGGACAAAACGCACGAGTGACTTACGAGACAGTCGACTTCCATAACTCGGCCTACGATCGTCCGGTCACGTACCGCATGAACGCCGACATGGTGATGGCCAAGGCAATGGCCGCCGAGGCTGCGCCCGCGCTTCCTGTTTTTGAGCCTGGCATGACGACGCTCAGCCGCAATCTGACAGCCAAAGTGCGCATCAATCCGCAGGCTAAAGCTAAGGTTAAGGCAAAGCCCAACGACCAGGACGCCGACAAGCCGCGAATTATGCTACCGATCGCAAATCCGTAGAGCTAAAAAAACGAGAAGGCTGGCCGTCTGCCTTCTCGCTTCAGTGCACACCGTGCCCGTACTTCGACAGTACGGGCTTTTCCTTGATCAGAACAGGCGTTTGACAGCTTCCATTGCAGCCAGATGAGCCGTGTCGGCGGCAATCATGAACGGAGCAAGGGCTTCCGAGTTGCCCGATGAGATGACACCGGCAGAAGTAATGTAGTCGGTGACCCATTCGCGAGGAATGATGTCGGCGAGGGGGCGGCGAGACACGGGAACGGCTCCCAGGCTCGGATCTTGTCCTGAAAATTCCTCGAACGGGGCCTCCTGAGCGGTTGCGTAGTTTGCATCGAACACATAGCGGTAGGCAACAATGTGCACGGGGATGCCGAGTTGTTTGGCAAGGGCTGCTGGTGCGGTGGCACCTGCCGGAGTGATCACGTCGCCGTTTGCGCAAATACGCGCGCCGATCACGTAGAGGGCTTGAGCGTTTTCGCGCAGCATAAGATGAGGTAACCCAGCATCCGTCACAAGGTCGGCAGGGCAGCCCGCGGCCAGTAGTTCTTTAACCGTGTAGTAAGTTTCGGTGAGAGGCGAAGCAACCGGGCAGAAGACTCGAGGAACAGTCTTGCCGTTGTGTTTGCGATCAATCAGTACCGGAACCAGAGTACCGCGAGATACGGAGTGTTGGGAACCAAAGCCGCCTACGGCGGCGATGACTCCGTTTTGCGGCAAGGTGCTTTCGATATACGGCCTCATTTGCGACTCAATGCTGTCGATCGAATTGCAAATGATGGAATGCAGGCATTTCAGGGCCTTGCAGCAGTCCTGAGGTGTTGCGTCGTCGTTGATGAGATCGGAGACAAGTCGCGAGATCGCATTGACTGTTCGGCTCAGCGGAAAACTGTAGGGGCGAGCAGCTTTAAGAGCCAAAACAGCCTCTTGAAGCGTGTAGTAGAAAGAGGCAGAAGTCGAATTGTTAGCGTGAACCTGAGCCTGCAGACAGACACCGGCAGCCGAAATGCCGGGAATTAGTCCGGGGCCGGTAACGATGTAATCTCGCAATGCCTGAGCCAGAGGGTTGATGGACTCGAAACGCACATACTCTTCAGTTTCAAAGTTGCGGCTGTTGCGAATTTGTAAGCCGGATTCCGTCAGGAGATAGCTTTGGGACATAGACGCGACCATTTGGTTACTCGGCAAAAATAGCGAATCTAATTCTAGAATCGAGCAGATCGAAGAGGACTGATCTTGACAGGTTTTTTGTCCATGTTTGATACGCGAATCGGACAAAAAACGGTGTTCTTCCGAAGAAGAGCACCGCGTCAAAGAGCAATTGTGCCTGAAACAAAAGCGTCGGCAAGCCAGACTATATTGACTTTGTGAACAAGTGGTGTGGGCTCGCAGACAACAAAACGTCTCAGATGTCGAAAATTTTCTCGAGAGCGTTTCGGTCGGTTGCCAAATTCGGTTTCTCCGAAAGCGCGATCATGAGTTTCAGTCGGGCTTTGGCGGCTGAAATCTCTCCGCCCATTGCTAGTCCCGCGCGCCTCGTATCAGTGACACTACCGGGATAACCGTAGACATCGAGCACGCGCCCGCCCGGTGTCCGGGTGGTGAGTACGACGGCAACCCCTGCTTTGACAGCGTCTTCGATTCCCGGAACCATTCCCGGCGGTACGTTGCCGCGACCGAATCCTTCGATTACGATGCCTTGACACCCTTGCGAAACGGCGAAGTCAATGTAGTCGCGAGTTGAGCCGGTCATGCACTTGATGAGATCCACGCGGGCGATGAGAGTCTTGGGAGCAAAGCGAACGACATTGAGAGGTTTGCGGCGAATCACGACACGATCGCTGTCGACGTATCCGATCGGCCCCCACCAGGGGGATTGGAAAGTGGCAGGATTAGCCGAGTGGGTTTTAGTGACTTCGGCTGGCGCGTGCAGCGTTTCGTTGAGACACACCATAACCCCCAGGCCAACGGCTTGGGAGCTTGCAGCGGTCCTGACGGCGCTCAGAATATTCATGGGACCGTCGGGACTGGTGTCGCCGGCGCCGCGCATGGCAGCGGTTGTGACGATGGGCTTGGGACCGTTGTGAAGCAGGTCCAGAAAGTAACTGGTTTCTTCCAGCGTATCGGTTCCGTGCGTAACGATGGCACCGGCAACATCATCGCGAGCCAGGACTTCTTCAAGTTTGATGTGCAAGTCCCACATGTTCTGTGGGGTCATGGCCGGAGAAGCGATGTTGGAAAATTGAATGAACTCCAACGGAGCAACATTTGCGAGCTCCGGAACGGCGGCGGCCAAATCTTCACCCGTACAGGCCGGCACAAGTCCGTCTTTTTCAGGATCGTATTTCATGGCAATGGTGCCGCCCGTTGCAACAACGACTACTTTCTTGTCAATCATCAAAAAACCTTTGCTGAAGTTGTAACTCTAAGGCGCCTAAAATGCGCAATCTGTAACTTTACAGCACAGGCCGTAAAGCCCCTGACGTAAATCAGGAAAGGACGTAAAAGGCGATAGGCTGAATGTGCTTTTTCTTGCGCTTCGGTCTCGGTTTGTCGTTGAGCGGAAAAAACAGTTGTCAAGGTTGATAATTTCTTTTCCAATCAATATAATGGCGCGTTCGACGTGCGTGTTGACGGCGGCATCTCTGTTGTCAGTGCGCTTATGTCGCTGAATTTAAAGTATTTGTACGCCTCATTTCGATGCAAGATGTGGCCTACGGATGCTTCAAACACTAAAAGTTAACTTTTAACCCACGTGGGGTATTAAGAAAATGGCTGTTCAGCAAAATAAGAAATCTACCAGCAAGCGCGGCAATCACCGCGCTCACGACTTCCTCACCAACCCGGCAACCGCCGTTGAACCCGGTACCGGTGAAGTGCACCGCCGTCACCACATCAGCCCGAACGGTTTCTACCGCGGCAAGAAGGTTGTGACGACCAAGCAGGACGCTGCTGAAGAATAATCTCGGTTCCCGGTCAATTCTGACGACTGGAACGCGAGGCACAGGCTCAGGGGAGATCGGCAACGGGTGAAACACCGCGCCTAACCCCATGTCTCGGTCAATGTCGGAGGCATCCGGCAGCCCGGCAAAGCCGCCCCGGCCTTGAGAGTCGCTGCAGCACTTGAAAGGCGCCGCCGCTTCAAAGCTCGGTCGACAGAAAAAACTGAAACCAAGTGAAAAAGGAGATCGTCTGTACGGACGAATCTCCTTTTTTGATGCCTGCCGTTTGCTAATATCGCTTCGCTAATGCTTTTTGACGACCGGCGGCCTAAACCTGAAACAGCAGTGAGGCGAATCGGTTCGTCGTGTTTTTTTAGATGGAACGAATGACAGACTGCACCAACCGCATCTACACCCGAGTGCTGACTACCGGTTCTAAGTTAGCTGATCGTGTCGTCACCAACGACGATCTCGCTAGAGCACTCGCCGAACGGGGCATCGAGACGAGCGACGAATGGATTCGCACGCGCACAGGCATCGGTTGTCGTCATATTGCTTCTGAGGGGCAGACGACGCTTTCGCTGGCCGTGGATGCGACCCGCGACGCTCTGACGCGCGGCAATATCGATCCTCAGACAATCGACCTCATCATCGTGGCGACGACCACTCCCGACGGCTTATTTCCCTCGATGGCCTGCCGACTGCAAAATGCCTTGGGCATCAAGGGTTGTGCGGCTTTTGACGTTCAGGCGGTATGTGCCGGTTTTGTCTACGCCATGAGTGTGGCAGACGGTCTGATTCGCACCGGTGGTTACAAGCGAGCCCTTGTTGTGGGCGCAGAAGTGCTGAGCCGACTGCTTGACTGGAACGACAGAACAACTTGTGTTCTTTTCGGCGACGGCGCAGGCGCCGTTGTGATCGAAGCCTGTGAGCGGGAAGGCATTCTTGCACACCGTATGCATGCCGATGGCTCTTTCGGCGTGGATACGCTTGCGTGTGACGCTCGCATCGAAAACGGAAAGATTGCCGGCGATCCCTTTATCCAGATGAACGGACGGCAGGTCTTTAAGCTGGCCGTGAGTTCTCTGTCCGAGAGCTTTGTGGAGGTCTGCGGCATGGCCGGTATCGCTCCGAGCGAGGTTGACGTTTGGGTGCCGCATCAGGCCAACATCCGCATCATCGAGATGATTGCTGACAAGCTCGGTATTCCTAAGGAAAAGACTGTGGAAACGGTGCAGATGCACGGCAATACCTCGGCAGCAAGCGTTCCGCTGGCGCTCGATTGGGCCGTTAAGAACGGAGGAATTCATGAAGGCGATACCGTAATGCTGCAAGGCGTCGGTGCCGGCATGACTTGGGGCAGCGTGCTCCTGAAGTGGTAAAGGACAGAAATACCGGAGAACGAAATTGAAATTAGCGTTTGTATTCCCCGGACAGGGATCGCAGAAGGTCGGCATGGCCGATTGGGCCAAGGAGTCGGATGCGGCAGCGGCTGTGATGCAGGCAGCAGATCGCGCGCTCGGTGAACAGCTCAGTGAACTGATTGCCAACGGTCCCGATACGGAATTGAATTTGACAGTCAACACGCAGCCCGCTCTGTTGGCAACGAGTTACGCTGTTTTTGCGGCATGGAAAGAAGCGGGCGGTCCTACACCCGAAGTGATGGCCGGTCACAGTCTCGGCGAATACACGGCTCTGACGGCCGCAGGCGTCTTCTCGATCGAAGATGCTGTGCGTCTTGTGCGTTTCCGTGCGAGCGCTATGCAGTCGGCGGTGCCTGTTGGTGTGGGCGGCATGGCTGCCATTTTGGGCCTCAGCGACGAAGTGGTGATTGATCTTTGTGCCAATGCCGCTCAGGGTGAAGCGGTTGAAGCGGTGAACTTCAACTGCCCTGGACAGGTTGTGATTGCCGGTCACAAGGCGGCTGTTGAGCGTGCTTGCGCTCTGGCTCTTGAAGCCGGTGCCAAACGCGCCGTTGTGCTTGCCGTTTCGGCGCCGTTTCACAGCACGCTGTTGCAGCCAGCGGCTGACCGTCTGGCCGAGGAGCTGGCACGCACACCGATGCAGGAACCGACGGTTGCCGTTGTGGCAAACGTCGACGTTGCTTGCCACAAGTCAATCGACGAAATCCGTGCCGCATTGGCCAAGCAGGCCGCCAGCGCCGTGCTCTGGACCGGCTGTGTGAAGAAAATGCAGGAAATGGGTGTAACCCATATCGTCGAATGTGGACCGGGCCGCGTTCTTGCCGGTCTGGTTCGCCGCATTGCTCCCGAAATCACAGTTGCCAACGTGAGTGACCTGGCTAGTGTCAAAAACGTGATTGCTCAACTCAACGCATAAATCGAGAAGAAGGAAAGAATATGCAGAACTTTTTTACCGCTGAAAGCTTTGCCGGACGCGTTGCGCTTGTGACGGGTGCAACCCGCGGCATCGGTCGCGCCGTGGCGCTGGCTTTAGCCGACTGCGGCGCCAAGGTGATCGGTACGGCGACGTCCGAAACCGGTGCGGCACAGATCAGCGAAGCGCTGGGCGACAAGGGCCGCGGCATCGTCCTGAACGTGACAGACGCAGAGGCGAGCAAGGCGGCTGTGGAAGCGATCGTTGCCGAATTCGGTCGCATTGACATTCTTGTCAACAACGCCGGCATAACCCGCGACATGCTTGCGATGCGTTTGTCCGACGAAGCTTGGGACGCCGTGATTGAGACCAATTTGACGGCCGTGTTCCGTCTTACCCGTGCCGTGTTGCGCCCGATGATGAAGCAGCGCTTCGGCCGCATCATTAACATGAGTTCCGTGGTTGGGGCGATGGGCAACGCAGGCCAGGCTAATTATGCGGCTGCCAAGGCGGGCATGATCGGCATGAGCAAGTCAGTGGCCCGTGAAGTTGCTTCCCGTGGCGTGACCGTCAACTGCGTGGCCCCTGGTTTTATTGAAACGGATATGACCGCCGCGTTGCCCGAAGACGTTAAAACGCATCTCATGGCACAAATTCCGGCGGCACGCCTCGGCAAAACGGATGATATTGCAGCAGCCGTGCTCTATTTGGCTTCTGAGCCCGCCGGCTACGTCACCGGGACCGTTTTGCACGTCAACGGCGGCATGTTCATGGGATGATGTAATTAGGCCTCAAGCCTGATAAAATCCCCCGATTAGAAAATTTTCTTCGGCAAACGGATGACCGTTTGCTCAACACAGACTAATTCCGCGGAGTAGGAAATGGAAGATTTGGAACAGAAAGTCAAGCAGATCATCGCTGAACAGCTTGGCAAGAACGAAGCCGACATCAAGAATGAAGCTTCCTTCATTGAAGACCTCGGCGCCGACAGCCTTGACACGGTTGAACTCGTGATGGCTCTTGAAGATGCTTTCAAGATCGAAATCCCGGATGAACAGCAGGAAAACCTGCGCACCGTTCAGCAGGCTATCGACTTCATTCAGGCCAACGTTAAGGCCTAATGCCTCTTGAGGCGCTGTCCGAGAGAGGGTAAAAGACCTTGTCGTCGGACGGCATGAAGCAAAAGGGGGCGGTAGCCCCCTTTTTTTAGCGGATTTATATTGCACAGAACAATAGGAAGGAAAACAAAAAGATGCGCCGTGTGGTTGTGACCGGTTTGGGCATGGTATCGCCGCTGGGACTCGATGTGGAATCGAGCTGGAAAGCGTTATTGGCTGGCGAATGCGGCATCGGACCCATTACTGAATTTGACGCCTCCGAATTCGGCTGCCGTATTGCCGGTGAGGTCAAGAATTTTGATCCCGCTGCCGGCGGTTTGCAGGCTAAGGAAGCTCGTCGTTACGACCGTTATGTGCAATTTGCCGCTGCCGCCGCTACCGAAGCTCTCAAGGATGCCGGTCTTGATTTCGTCGGTAACAATGAAGCGGGCGATCGCGCCGGTTGCATCATTGGCTCCGGCATCGGTGGTCTGGAAACGATTTGCGTCAACCATAAGGCGATGCTCGAACGCGGCCCGCGTCGTATTTCCCCGTTCATGATCCCCGGTTGCATCATCAATATGGCTTCGGGGCTGGTGGGAATCATGAAGAACCTTCGCGGTCCGAATCTCGCTACGGTGACGGCTTGCGCCACCGGTTTGCATGCTATTGGTGAAGCTGCTTGGATCATTCGCCGTGGCGACGCCGACGTAATGCTGGCGGGCGGCACCGAAGGCACGGTTTGCGAGGTCGGTATCGGTGGCTTTGACAGCATGCATGCTTTGTCCCGTCGCAACGACGATCCGGCTCACGCTTCTCGTCCTTTTGACGTGGATCGCGATGGTTTTGTGATGGGCGAAGGCTGTGGCCTGCTCGTTCTCGAAGACTATGATCACGCTGTGGCTCGCGGCGCGAAGATCTACTGCGAACTCGCCGGCTATGGTTTGTCGGGCGATGCCTATCACATCACGACGCCGGCCACTGACGGTCCTGTTCGTTCCATGAAGATGGCTCTGAATCACGCCGGTCTAAAGCCTGAGGATATCGACTACCTCAATGCGCACGGTACGTCGACTTCTGTGGGCGATATCAACGAATCCCGCGCTGTGCGCGAACTCTTCGGTGAACACACCGACAAGCTCGTGGTTAGCTCCACCAAGGGTGCGACGGGCCACTTGCTCGGCGGTGCCGGCGGTATCGAAAGTGTCTTTACTGTGCTCGCTATTCGTGATCAGGTGGCTCCTCCGACGATCAATATCGTCAATCAGGATCCGGAATGTTGCATCAATGTTTGCAAGGACAAGCCGCAGCAGATGGAAATCCGCGCTGCCGTCAAGAACAATTTCGGCTTCGGCGGTACCAACGCCACGCTGGTGTTTAAGCGTGTCTAACGTTACCACGGAGTTGTAAGGCACAGAGAAGAACGGTCCTCAACGGGCCGTTTTTCGTATTTGCACGTACGAAAATGCCCGGAGCGGTTCGCTGCGGAACTCCCCGGGCTTTCGGTCTTTCCTGAAAACGAACAGGCGACTCGTCACTGACGCCCGCTCGAAAACACGTTAGCTGATTGTCCGTCAAAAAGCTATTGCGCAGATGTATTGTCTGTTGCAGACTGTTCGGCTTTAGCCTCAGCTTCTTCTTCGGCCTTTTCACGAGCAATGCGTGCGGCTTCGGCACGAGCGGCATCTGCTTCGGGCGAATTGTCGATGAACGTATTTTCCGGTCCTTTCATGAGGCCGACACAACGGAACACCACGATGGCCTTAACGCCTTCGCCCTTGGGATTCTTGCCGGAAACACCGTCAAGGAGCTGAGCTCCCTGACCGTTTCTCATGCAGAAGTCTTGAGCACGCTGATATAGGAATTCGCGCAGCTGCAGTTGCTGATTGATATTCGGACGTGTGCCGGAAATACGGTAAAGGTTGTAGTCGATTTTTTCGACGTCCGAATAGTTGGCGCTTTTTTCGATCGCCTCTATCATGCCGCTGCATCCGGTCAAAAGGCTCGTGCTGAGAGCAAGAATTGCTGCACCCGTCAAAATCTTTCGCATGTTTGTCCTTTCAAGAGAATTTTTATTGCTTTCGAGAAGCGACTGCAACTTCCACGTATGTTATCAGCGCCGGGATCGTCATTCCTTGGTACGCGATCAGGCCAGCTTGGGGATGAAAGCGTCCGGTTCTCACAAGAGACTTGTGGTGGCGAAGCGAAAGCTCCCGCTGTTCGTCGTTCTCGCAAATGTAGTAGGCCTGGTATCGTCCGTTGATGTCTACAACCAGAGGGCAGGTGACGTGATTTGTGTCGGCAAAGTGCGCAAAAGTGGTTCCGGGGTAGATATCGCACAACGCTAGGTATACCGCGTTTTCAAATAGGGCGAGACGCAACGTATCGGGGCAACAGTTCATTTGTCCCGAAAGCCACAGACAGAGGCCCGGATGTCGCCAGTAAACCTTGGGGCGATCCAGTGTGCGGCGCTGCGGCTTCAGATTGACGGCAGGCACGATGTCAAGCAACGCAAACTTTTCCAAAAGCTTGACCCATTCCAGAATCGTGACGCTTGGAATCTGCGCAAGCCGCCCTATTTCGCTCCAGTTGGCGGCCGAGGCTGTGGTGCGCGCAAGCAGTCGGGCAACCGAATAAAAGGCGTCAAGCTTGCGCAGACCGCTGCGCATGGCCGGAAGAGACGCCTCGTGTTTCCACAATTGCGTCCAATGCAAAGCACCCCGGACTCCCAAAGAAGGCGCTAAACACGCACTGAAAGCTTCCGATTCGTTAGCAAACCCTGCGTTCGGTTCAAAAGCGGCTGCAACGCCGTTGACCATCTTCGTGGTAAAAAGGCGCGGTTCTGGTGTTGCATTGATGTCGAGCACTACGCCGAGGTTATCGGCCGATTCACGGAAGAGACGAAGTGCTGCTTTGGAGAAGCGACCGGCCAGCACGAGATCTGTGAGCGGATGATGGGATAGGAACTGAAGTGCACTCAGCGTCACACTGTCGAAGGCGTGTGCGTTGATGATCGTTGTTCCGTTGCCGTAAAGCGCAAAAAACTCATCGGGAGAAGCTTGGTATAACAACCGGTTTCCGTCGTCGGTGATGTCGGCAACGGGGTTGTCCCTGAGCGCTTCGACCATTCGGTAATCGGTTCCGGTGGGCAACGCAAAAAGGCGCAAGCGCGATTTCAGTTCTGGCTTGTTGATCATCGGTTAAGAGACTGCTCGGCGTGAATTTTTCGAGCGGTGCGTTCCCATAGAACGAACGCTAACACACCGTAGGCGACGGTCAAAAGAAGTAGATGTGCGATCTGAACCGTAACGGCGTAAAGCGGTGCTCCGTTTTGCGAGACGGCAACGAGACCGTTGATGCCCGAGGTTGACGGCAATAGTAAACGCAGTACCAGAGCGGGTGGCGTCATGTCAAAGAGCGGATGCACGACACCCGAGAGAAAGAGTGCCGGAGCCGAAATGACAACAAAGAACTGTGCGCCGTAGGCGTTTGTGCCCATAGCAAACGTAAAGGCCAGACCGAAACTTACAACAGCGGCGCCAAAGATCGCAGCCATCAATAATGTGCCGCCGGGATTTTGCATTGAGGCAAAATCAAAGAGCACAAAGTCCGGTCCCAGAGCGTAGGCAAGCCACATGAGACTAAAGAGCCAGAAAGCGACGTAGAGGGCCGCAAAGCCGTGTACGTTGCGACAAACGGCGCGCAACACGGAAGGCGGATTTGCGCTCGCAAGCCATCCCCCCAAGCTCATGACGATGCTCACGAACATAACGGCTTGGATAATGATGGGCATGACGGCGGCAACGATGTAGCTTGCATAGCCGGAAAGCGGGTTATAGAGATTGACGTCGGTAAAGGCGACCGGGGCTGTTTGCAACTTTTTAAGGGTTTCGAGCGGTGCACCGGCTCGAACGAGGTTTAAAGCCATGCTAGCGGCCGTTGTTTCTCCGACAACACCCATGAGGCCGGCCATCACAGCGCGTGACTTTACGGGGAAGGCGCCGTTGGCGGTAAGTGCAACGGATGTATGCTTGCCGGCCAACAGGTTTTCCTCGAAATTCTCAGGGATCGTGATCACGGCCGCCACTTTTTCAGTTTTGTAGAGCGATTCGCCCTCGGCACGATCTGTTCCGATCGCAACGACATTGATCATAGCCACAGATTTGATGCGTTCGATCATTGCGCGGCTAGCCGCGCTGCGGTCGAGATCCACCACAGCCGTTTGGATGCTGGTGACGTTTTGTGCTGCGTAAGGCCACGCGTAAAAGAGCAGGTAAAAGGCTACGGCGATCACGAAAATTACGAAGGTGTCTTTTGTAAAAGCTCCGCGGGCCAGAACCGTGCGAACCGTCTCCCAAAAACCGACGGGTTCTGGGAGGTCGATCACTGGCTGAGCTTCACGCTCTTTTTGCGCCCATTTACGCATTCTCCGGGGCATCAGAGTCAGGCCGACAGCGGCTGGGATAATGACGAAGAGAGAGAGCATCGAGAGCAGATAGATCGTGTGCGAAAGCTCGCTTCCGAGCACCCACTGCGAGGAATGAAGCCTCAGGTACCATGTCAACGGAAGGAACTGAGCGAGTAGTTGCGCAGCTGCGTCCATTGAATCCAGAGGAAAGGAAAAGCCCGTGAAGGGGAAGATGGGGGCGGTTGTGCCAATCGCAACCGACATGGCAATAATCCACGACGGCGAAAGGCTCGTGTAGAGCATGGCAAGCGCCGGCATGCTCGCGAAAAAGAGCACGATCCCCAGCGCCCAGGCGGCGAGATTGCCTTGCACGCCCCAGCCCTCCCAGCCGGTGAACCAGGCTAGGTAGGCCAGCCCCATGAGCGAGTAAAGGACCAACCAAAAGCTCATGCGGCCAAGCAAAAAACCCGTGAGGTGAGAGTAAGTTTCAACGACTTGATGTACGGTCTTAAGGCGCCACTCTCGGGTGAGCGATCCCACGCAAGTCAGAATGGCTCCCAAGGCGAGCACGCCGGGCAGAATGGTGGTGAGCAGATACGCTTTGAAATTGAGTGCCGGGTTGCCTGCAATCAGAATGTCAGCGTCAAGCACGGCAAGACGTTCTTTGTTTCCGGCAAAGCCGCCGCCTACGACGGAGGCGGCCTCAAGCATTTGTCCAATTTGAATTTGTGACAGTGCGAGCTTGAGGTCGGTTTCCACCGTGGTCGCGATGGCGTAGTAGCTTTTGTTGAGAAAGAGCTCAAGAGCCGAATCGGAACGGCTGCCGGACGTTTTCTCGCTCCAGCTGTGGCCGATGACAAAGAGAGCGTAAATGTTACCTGTGGCAAGATCGGCCGTTGCCGCCTGTGGATTTTCGTAATTGACGAAATCAACCGAGGCCACCGCATCCAGAGATCGGATCAAATCCCGGCTTTCTGCGGAGTTGTCGTAGTCGACAAGCCCGACGGGTATGTTGCGCATCAGCCCGGTAGCGAAGACGGCAACGACGGCCAGACACCAGAAAACGGGGACCACGATGCCGGTGAGCCACAAAAGCGGCGTATCAGATGTGGTGCGGGCTTCCTGCACAAAAGCGCGCTTAAAGTCGGAAAGAAACGACGACATAACCGAGGGAAACGTTAGGAGCCGCGGGCTGCGCGGTCAACAATCACGCTCATGCCGGGACGCAGATCGCGCATTGGCTCAACCGGTCGGGCGCGTACTTCGAAGGTGCGCACGTCGTAACCCGTCGACTGACGGGTGGAACGCCAGGTCGCGTAGTCTGCTCGCGGATTGATCCAATAAACGGTAAAGGCAACGTTGTCTACTCCCAAAGCCGGCACCTTGGCCTTCAATTCGGTACCCACCTTAATCTCGGCAAGCTCATCTTCGCGGATGTTGAACACAACCCATTTGTCGGAGTGATCCAGCAGGGTGACGAGCGGGAAACCGGCCGGCGTTACTTCGCCCTCATGCAGCACCACACGCGTGACTTCTCCTTGTCGCGGAGCGCGGACTAAGCTTTCGGAAGCCAGACTCTGCACTTCGGCGACGCCCGAGGCGGCCTGACGCGCCAGGGCTTCTGCGACTCGCTTTTCATCTTCGCGTGATCCCGTGAGCGCCATGTCATAAACGCTTTGTGCAGCGCGGGCCAACCCGCGGGCGGTGTCAAGGGCCGCTTTGGCTTCATCGAATTTTTGAGCCGACACAAGCCCTTCCTTGTATAGCGCATTGACACGAGAAAAAGTTTTCTCGGCAAGCTTCAGAGCACTTTGGGTACTTTCATACATTGACTTGGCTTCCCGAATTTTTTCCTTGCGGGCGCCTTCTTCCACGAGACGAGCTTTGGCTTGCGCAGCTTGTTCTTGCGCCGTGACCTGACCGAGCTTGGCGGAAATTTCCGGAATGCCGATCTCTACCATTACGGCACCGGCTTTGACCGTGTCGCCTTCCTTGACGAGTACCTTCTCAATGCGGCCGGGAATCTTGGGAGCCACTTCAATGGTGCGGGCATCCACCTGCCCTTGAAGCGGGGTTGGAGCGGGAGTGGCAGCCTTCCATAGTCCGATGCCGATAAAGGCCAGAAGACCGGCACCGATCAGGGCAACGGCGATAGTTTTAACGGATACGTTTTTGGATTCGGTCATGGCGGAAAACTCAGTACTCGAAAATGTTTGTCTGACGCGTGACGGATTGTTCAAAGGCGTTCATGTCACCGCTTACGGCGTTAAGCATGGCCCATGCGACAACGAAGCGGTAGGCGGCGACGCGCCGGGCGATTTCTGCGGCCAGCAGTTTGGTGCGTGCGTCGTTGACTTCATCAGCCGTTGAGAGTCCCTCGGAAAAGCTCTTTTCACGCAACCTTAGGTTTTCCTTGGCAAGCGAAAGCGTCGAGTCGGTGAGTCGATAGGCTTCGCGGGCCTCGTTGCTCTTGAGGTACGCTGTCTGAACAGCTGTCTGAATGCGGTTTCTCGCTTCGTCGTGCGCGGCTTGCGCTTTTGTGACGAGCGAATTGGCCGCAGCAATTGACGCATTGCGATCTTTGTTGTCCCAGAGCGTGAACTTCAGACCTATGCCGGCGATCCAGTCGGGTTCGGGGATCGTCAGGTAGTGCTTGATCATGTTGTAGTTGGCAAAGGCGTAGACCTGGGGGTGCCAGGCGGCCTTGGCGGCCGTCACGCCCTGCTCAGCTTGGCGGCGCTGTGCTACCACGCTCTTTAAGACGGGGCTTGTGCCCAACGCCTTGTCCTGCCAGCTCTTTAGCGTGCCGATGTCTTCCGTGACAACGAAGAGGGGGTTTTTGAGTTCGCCCACACTTTCTTCGCGCAAAAGGCCGGCCAATTCGCTTTCGGCCACACGGCGGTTTGTCTGAGCGGTCAAAAACTCTCGCTTGGCGGTGTCTCGATTGACTTCGACAGCCATGCGTTCGAGCTTGCTGATCGTGCCGGTCTTTTCAAAGCGAAGCGCTTTGCGCACTTCCAGCTCCTGCTGATGCAGCATTGCGTTTTGCAGTCGTTCGATGCTGCGCGCAAGCTGTACCGCAAAGTATTTCTGTGCGAGCTCGGTGTCAACGGTATCGCGCTGAGCCTGCGTGCGAGCCTGCGACTCGTAGACAGCCTCGTCGGCCGCACGAACTTTGGCATTGATGGCGCCGCCCATGTAAATAGGCAATTGAGCGTTGATGGCTGCGCGAGGGCCACCGATGTCTTCTTCGTGGTAAAGATCAATAGGAGGCAGGGGAAGGCCGGGAATAAGTCCGCCGAGATTCACTGTTCCATAGTCGAGCGTTTTGCGTCCCCAAATCTGCTTAGAGTCAAGTTCGATCTTGGGGCCGTGCAAGCTGCGCGCGCTCTTGGCTTCGCTTTCGCGCTTGGCTGTTTCGGCCGCTTCGACCTTGATGGAATCCACCCGGTCGTGAGCAAGCTGTCGAGCCTGAGAAAAATCAAGTGCCGGCGTCTGGGCGTAACCTGAACTCAATGCCCAACAGAGCGTTGCAAAGACGAAGAGAGATTTTGCGGCCATCGGAGACTTTTCGTAGAGAAAGATTTTCTATAAAATCGCTATTTTAGTGCTGAGAATCTTTTAGCACACAGATACATTGCCGAATGTCGCCCGAATGGCGAAATCGGTAGACGCAAAGGACTTAAAATCCTTGGCCTATGGCATGCGGGTTCGAGTCCCGCTTCGGGCACCATCTGCATTCAGCAATGTCTTCTGGTTTGCCCCGATTTATCGGGGTTTTTCTTTTCAGTTTCCGCTTTTCTTTATTGCGGTGCTGCACGGGATTCGCATCAGAGGTACTTTCTGGAAAGCTGTTGCGCTGTTTTTGCAAGGTTTTCTTATGGGAAGAACCGTAAAATGCGGCCAATCCATTTGCCAGCCCCAGAAGACGCTGATGTCAGAAATCGCAGACTTTTCTAAATTCCCCCTCGATTCACATATCCAGGCAGCGATTGCCGAAATGGGTTATGTCACGCCCACCCCGATTCAGGTCCAGGCCATTCCCGTTGTTCTCGCCGGACAGGATGTGATGGGGGCGGCTCAGACCGGTACCGGCAAGACGGCCGGGTACGGTCTTCCGGCTCTGCAGCGTATTCTTCCCAAGGCCAATACCTCGATGTCGCCCGCGCGCCACCCTGTGCGTGTGCTGATTCTTGCACCGACTCGTGAGTTGGCCGTGCAGGTCAACGAAAGTCTCGTGAAGTACGCAAGTAAGACGCCGCTGCGCGTTGGAGTGGTCTACGGCGGAGTGGACATCAAGCCGCAGGCTGACATGCTGCGTCGTGGTGTGGAAGTCCTCACGGCAACGCCCGGGCGTCTTCTGGACCACCATGAAGGCGGCTCAGTGAATCTTTCCCAGGTCGAAATCGTGATTCTCGACGAGGCCGACCGTATGCTTGACATGGGGTTTTTGCCCGACATTTCTCGCATATTGAATCTGTTGCCGAAAAAGCGTCAGAACCTGATGTTCTCGGCAACCTTCTCGCCCGAGGTTAAGAAGCTTGCCGGCAACTTCCTGCGCAATCCCGTTTTGGTCGAAGTGGCTCGCGAAAACGCCACGGCCGATACGGTTGAGCAGATTGTCTATCAGGTACACGACTCGGAAAAAACGGACGTCCTGATTGATATTCTCAAGGGTGACGGTGAAGATGGCGGTCCGATCAAACAGGTCATTGTTTTCGTCAACGCCAAGATCACCTGCCGTCGTTTGGCCAGCACGCTTTCTCGTGTGGGCATTTCAGCCGATGCGATTCACGGGGACAAGACTCAGGAAGAGCGCATGGCAGCTCTGGAAGCCTTCAAGAAGGGCGAAGTCGAAGTGCTTGTGGCAACCGATGTTGCGGCCCGTGGTTTGGACATTGCCGAGCTTCCTGTTGTGATCAACTACGATGTGCCTTTCGGTGCGGAAGACTATGTGCACCGCATCGGACGTACGGGTCGCGCAGGAGCCAAGGGTAAGGCAGTGATGCTTGCAACCGGTGGCGACAGTCGCCTTGTTACGGCCATTGAAGAGCTTACCAAGCAAAAATTCAAACCTGAAGAACGTCATCCTTTGTCGCGCGAAGAACGTCGCTCTCGACACGGCACTCAGCGTCGCGACGGTTCCGGAGAGGATCGTCCTCGCCGCGGCCGCAAGGATTGGCGAGATGAAGATCGCGAAGGTCGACGTCCGGTGGATTTGCCGAAGATGCCGGCTCCTGTTTACGATCCGATATTTGATGCGCCGTATGAGCCGTCCGAAAGTACGGCGGAGTCGGGGATTGATCTCAATCAGCCGGTTCGCACAGCGGCTCGCGGGCAAACCCAATGCAAGAAAAAAGGCATGGTCGCAGCGCTGCTCGGCGGCCTGATGCGTAAGTAATCGTCTGACGGCCGGTTTTCGACCGGCTTCAAAATTTTCAATTCGACCCCGTGTCTGCCGAAGATGCGGGGTGTTCGTATCTCTGGAACATGACTGACACCGAAAAGTTTCGTTTTTGCGTCGCTCCGATGCTCGATTGGACTGACCGTCATTGCCGCTACTTCATGCGCTTGATGACGAAGCGCTCACGGCTTTACACCGAGATGGTGACGGCGCCTGCCATTTTGTTCGGTAACCGCGATTTGCTCCTGAAGTTTGACGAAACCGAGCATCCGGTGGCCTGTCAGCTCGGCGGCAGCGATCCGGAAGATTTGGCCAAGGCCGCAGCCATTGCTGCGCAGTACGGCTACGACGAAATCAATCTCAACTGCGGTTGTCCCTCCGAACGTGTTCAGAAAGGCTCGTTCGGTGCCTGCTTGATGCTAGAACCCAAGCTTGTGGCGGAGTGCTTTCAAGCGATCCGAGAAGCGAGCGGACTTGAGACCACCATCAAGCATCGCATCGGGGTGGATCATCAGGATGACTATCCGTTTGTGCAGAATTTCGTCGGAACGCTTTATGAGGCCGGGTGCCGAGCTTTTATCGTGCATGTTCGCACCGCTTTTCTCAAGGGACTTTCACCGCGTCAGAACCGAGACGTGCCCCCGCTCAAGCCCGACTATGCCTATCAGCTTAAGAAGGACTTTCCTCAGGCGCAATTCTGCATCAACGGCGGCATCCAGACGCTGGAAGAGTCCAAGACCTTTATTGACAACGGTTTGGACGGCGTGATGGTCGGCCGAGCCGCTTATCACGAACCCTGGATGCTGTCCCGAGTGGACGAAGTTCTCTTCGGAGAAGAACCTCACGAGATTCGACGCGAAGAGGTCGTCGAACAGATGACGGCCTATTTGCACCGGATTGCACCGGAACACGAAAATGCCGTGCGTAATGCAGCTCGTCACACGATGGGCTTGATGAATGGGCTACCCGGCGCTCGACTTTGGCGCCGTACACTGTCTGATCCTAAGGCATACAAGGAAGCAGGGCCCAACGTGCTGTTGGCCGCGCTGGAGTCCATGAAGGCTTGAGATTTTGTTTTGTTCAACGTTCTATCCAATAAGGAACTTGAAAAATGCTTGGAGCCATTGTTGGCGACATTGTCGGTTCGCGTTTCGAATTTGCGTGCCAACCCGACGATGGGACATATTGCGAATTCACCATGCCGCCGGCGCCTGGTTTTGATTTTCTTTCTTCGGATTGTTTCTTTACCGACGATACAGTGCTGACTGTGGCGATTTGTCAGGCCTTGACTGAGACGGGAGGCAATTCGACCGGTTTGCCGCAACGCGTGATTGAGCTCTTTTGTGAGTACGCGCGACGCTATCCGTTGGCAGGCTATGGAGCTCGCTTTGACGAGTGGCTGCACAACCCGTACAGAAAACCGTATATGAGCCTCGGGAACGGAGCAGGGATGCGCGTGAGTGGCTGCGCATACGCTGCGGAGACGCTCGATGACGCTCTGCTGCTGTCCGATTTGGTTACAGCCGTGACGCACAATCATCCGGAAGGTCTTTTAGGCGCCCGTGCAGTGACGGCGACAACGTTCTTGGCTCGGCAGGGCAAGAACAAGGAAGAAATTCGCAGTTATGTTACTGAGAACTTCTACTCGCTCGACTTTACGATTGATCAGATCCGAAACGACTACTGGAAGCAACGAGGCCTTGGCACCTGCGGCATGACTATTCCTCAGGCGTTGCAGGCGTTTTTCGAATCCACGGATTTTGAAAGCGCAATCCGATTGGCTGTCGGCCTCGGCGGCGATACTGATACACTGGGTGCGATTGTTGGCGCGCCGGCCGGAGCCTATTACGGCGTGCCGAGCGATGTAGCGCAGAAGGCCGACTCTTTCCTCTCAGAAGATTTGCGCGAAGCTCTGACGGCGTTCGAAGTGCGATTTCCTGTCTGAAAATTCTCGTTAAGGCAGACTGCATCGGCAGTTGCCTGATTTGTGTATCGCTGCATGATTTGGTTTGCTCTTTATTCGTTTTTATTTATTGCCCTGGCTTACTTCGACTATAGAAAAGGGCAAACGACGCCCGGCTATTTTCTGAACGATCGCAAGTCGAAAACGCATCAGGTCGGATTTTCGATCATTGCTTCCTGTGTGGGTGGGTCTGCTACGGTAGGTATGTGCGGACTGGCTTACGAGGTTGGGACGCCGGCACTCTGGTGGCTGCTCTCGGGAGCGGCGGGCCTTGTGGTGTTGCGGATATTTATGGTGCCGCGCATTCGAGCTCGAGGCTCGGCTCTGACGATGCCGGAGATGATCAAGGACTTGATTGGGGCACCAGCGCATCGTTTGTCCTGCGTGATCATTTTGTGTGCCTGGGTGGCGATTCTGGCCGCTCAATTTGTAGCGATGGGGCGCATTGTTGCGGGGTTGACGGGACTCTCACCAACAGCGGCTATGGCTTGCGGAGCGTTGGTGATCGTGCTTTACACGTGGTTGGGCGGGCAGGCAAGTGTGATTAAAAGCGACGTGATCCAGCTCGTTTGTCTGGCGACGGGATTGGTTTTTCTCTTGTCCTTTCTTGTTTTGATCAATCCGGAACCTCTGACGGAAATACGATTCGAGTGGCTTAACGACAAGTTCGAGATCACCGATTGGTCTCGATTCATGTTGCTGATCGGCGGCAGCTACATTGTGTGCCCTATGCTTTTTGCCCGCATCATGAGTGCTGAGTCGGATAAGGCGGCTCGCCGCGGAGCAGAACTCGGCATTCTCGGTATTGCGGCGATTGCTTTCGTGATCGTCGGCATCGGCGTGGAGGCAAGAGCATTTCTGGGAGAAGGGGCGCAGGGCGGCGACTCTGTGCTGCCGCAGTTGGTAGGGCATTTGCCGGCGTGGGCGAGCGTTCTCTTTTTCTTTGTGATGGCAAGCGCTATCTTGTCCTCGGCCGATTCGTGTTTGATCACGGCGGCCACCGTGGCGGCCAACGATGTTCTGAAGGCGCCGAGCGTGAAAGTTTCGCGCCGGTTGATTCTTGTCATTTCTGCGGCGGCCTTTGTCCTTGCCGGTTCCGGCAAGAGCGTGCTGGGACTGCTTCTTGCGGCCAACACGATATACACCTGTGCGGTGGTCTTTCCTATTTTCGTGACGCTGGCGGCAGGTCGAAAACTCAATGCTGCGGCGGCGCTTGCGACGATTGCGACGGCCGGCAGCTTGGCTCTGGCCAGCGAACTCATGAGTTACGAACTGTTGAGCTACGTTGCGGCACTGGTTTCCGTCATCGGCAGCGTGCTTTCTCTTTTCGTTGGAACAAGAAGCGAAATGCCTCAGACCGTCGTCGTGCCGGTGCGTGTTCGAAAGCACTGAAATTAGAGAAAAATTTCGCTCAAGTATTTGATCTCGGCTGTGTTTTCTCATATAATCCGCGCTTCTTTGTGCAAGCAAAGATTTTCCCGAACCTGCGCTATGTTGGCGCGGGTCAGTAAATAGCACGCCGAAGGCTCTCCGGGTGACCGTAATCGAACGGTTTTGCCAAGGCCTCGGTGTTAGACATAACCTTGGAGAATAAGAAATGTCCGTCAGCATGCGTGAAATGCTCGAAGCCGGTTGCCACTTCGGCCACCAGACCCGCTTCTGGAACCCCAAGATGGCTCAGTACATCTTCGGCGCCCGCAACAAGATTCATATCATCAACCTCGAAAAGACGGTTGAAAAGCTTGCCGAAGCTGAAAAGTTCGTCCGTGAACTCTCCGCTCGCGGCGGCAAGATCCTCTTCGTGGACACCAAGCGCGGCGGCCGCGACACGATCATCGAACAGGCCCAGCGCGCTGGCTGCTGCTACGTTGATCAGCGCTGGCTCGGCGGCACGCTCACGAACTTCAAGACCGTGAAGCAGACGATCCGTCACCTCAAGGACATGGAAGCCACGCAGGAAGCTGGCGGCCTTGAGAAGATGAGCAAGAAGGAAGCTCTCGACTTCACCCGTGAAGTTGAAAAGCTCAACAAGTCCATCGGCGGTATCAAGGACATGGCCGGCCTGCCCGACGCTCTCTTCGTGATTGACGTCGGCTACCACAAGATCGCCATCCAGGAAGCCAACAAGCTCGGCATCCCGGTTGTTGCTGTCGTCGATACCAACCACAGCCCCGAAGGTGTTGACTACGTCATCCCGGGCAACGACGACTCCGGTAAGGCTGTTGCCATCTACGCTTCCGTGATCGCTGACGCCATCCTCGCCGGTCGTGCCGATGTGGCCACCGGTGAAGAAGAAGCTCAGGAAGAGTTCGTGGAAGTCGAAGAAAAGACCGAAGCCTAATTCTTAGACATCGATCTTTGGCGTCCGACAAGACGCATCCGTCCGACTGATCTCGCGGTCTTTCGGACGGCTGGAGAAAGGGCGCGGCAAAATATTTTCAGCCTGCGCCCTTTTTTCTGCTATTTTTTCAGGTACTGCATAGCAGGATCCTGCAGAAACAGAATTTCAATATGTTCGAGAACGGTATTCTCGGACAATTTTTTTAAGACAATAGGAGCTAAAAGAATGGCCGCTATTACTGCCGCAATGGTTAAGGCGCTTCGCGAAAAGACCGACGCCCCGATGATGGAATGCAAGAAGGCCCTCACGGAAGCTGACGGTGACGCCGCCAAGGCAGAAGAGATCCTTCGCGTCAAGCTCGGCAACAAGGCCAGCAAGGCCGCTGCCCGCGTGACGGCTGAAGGCGTTGTGACGGTTTACGTGAGCGAAGACCGCAAGGTCGGCGCCATCCTTGAAGTCAACTCGGAAACCGACTTCGTTGCCAAGAACGAAGAATTCCAGAAGATGGCCCAGGATGCGGTTCGTCTGGTTGCCGAACAGAACCCGGCTGACATCGCTGCTCTGTCGGCTCTCAATATTGACGGCAAGACCCTCGAAGAAGTCCGTACGGCTCTCGTTGGCAAGATCGGCGAAAACATGACCTTCCGTCGCTTCCAGCGTTTCGAAGCTCAGGGCCAGCTGCACAAGTATGTGCACGGCGGCTCCAAGATCGCTGCCGTTGTTGACGTTGTTGGCGGCGACGATGAAGTTGCTCACGACATCGCCATGCACATCGCGGCTGCCAAGCCGAAGGCTCTTGACCAGTCCGGCATCCCCGCAGAACTGATCGAAACGGAACGCCGCGTTGCCATCGAAAAGGCTCGCGAAGCCGGCAAGCCCGAAGCCATGCTCGAACGCATCGCTGAAGGTACCGTCAACAAGTTCCTCAAGGAAGTCACGCTCCTGAACCAGCCGTTCGTTAAGGACGACAAGGTCACGATTTCCCAGCTTCTGAAGAGCAAGGGTGCTTCCGTCGCCTCCTTCGGCCTGTATGTGGTTGGTGAAGGCCTCGAAAAGCGCAACGAAGACTTCGCTGCGGAAGTTGCCGCTCAGCAGGCTGCTGCTGCCAAGGCCTAATCGGCACACTGTCAGCTACTAGTTGAACAAGAATGGCTCGGAGCGATCCGGGCCGTTTTTGTAACAACGTTTGCAAAAACTTGCGCGGATACGGCATGCTGCCGCTCAAATGCTTGTCGGTTGCTGTATCATCCACACAATTTGGGTAAAAGTGCCCAGAAGAGTGCTTTTGCCAGGCTTGTTTTGCGCCTGAAATTCGTGAAACTTGCCCTCGTTTTCGTGACAAACCTACCTGACGGAGGCGGCGGACAAATTCGCCGTATGTGCCCATGCAAAATCCCACGCCCAAGTACAAGCGCGTTCTTTTGAAGCTTTCCGGCGAAGCCCTGATGGGGCCGGATCAGTTCGGTATCAATCGTGCAACGCTTTCGGGCATCGTTCAAGAAATCAAGAGCATGCTTGATCTTGGCGTCGAACTGGGCGTCGTTGTGGGCGGCGGCAACATCTTCCGCGGTGTGGCTCTCGGCGCCACCGGCATGGATCGCGCCACGGGCGACTACATGGGTATGCTTGCCACGGTCATGAACGCCATGGCCTTGCAGGACGCTCTGCGCAATGCCGGCATTGAAGCCCGCGTGCAAAGCGCTCTGACGCTTTCTCAGGTTGCCGAACCGTACATTCGCGGACGTGCGTTGAAGTATTTGGAAAAGGGCCGCGTCGTGATCTTCGCTGCCGGTACCGGCAATCCGTTCTTTACGACGGATACGACGGCAGCGCTGCGCGGTGCCGAAATCGGTGCACAGATCGTGCTCAAGGCCACCAAGGTTGACGGTATCTATTCCGAAGATCCCAAGAAGAACCCCGACGCCGAACTCTACAAGGACATCACCTTTGACGAAGCCATGCGCCGCAATCTCAAGGTGATGGATGCCACGGCCTTTGCGCTTTGCCGCGATCAGGGCTTGCCCATCAAGGTCTTCTCGATCACCAAGCCCGGTGCCATGCGACGCGTTGTGCTCGGCGAAGACGAAGGCACGCTTGTTCACGTTTAAGAATTCGTGGCAAAATCAACAGATTCAATCTTTTTTCTCTGACAACTCAGAAACAGAAATCAAATGAGTACTATCGCCGAAATTCAACAGCAATGTGAATACAAGATGAAGCGCACGATCGAAAGCCTGCGCGACGATCTCTCGAAGTTGCGTACGGGCCGTGCTTCCACCGGTATTCTCGAACATGTAATGGTTGACTATTACGGTTCGCCCACGCCGATTTCCCAGGTGGCTAACCTCGGCGTTGCCGACGCTCGCACGATTACCGTTCAGCCCTGGGACCGCAAGATGATTCCGGTGATCGAAAAGGCGATTCTTACGGCTGATCTCGGTCTCAATCCTGCCGCATTCGGTGACATGGTTCGCGTGCCGGTTCCGCCGCTTACCGAAGAACGTCGCCGTGAAATCTGCAAGGTGGTGCGTGGTGACGGCGAAGACGCTAAGGTTGCCATCCGCAATCTGCGTCGTGATGCCAACGAACATGTCAAGAAGCTCGAAAAGGCTAAGGAAGTGAGCGAAGACGAACAGAGCCGCAGCGAAAAGGAAATCCAGAAGATGACCGACAAGTACATCGCTGAAGTCGACCAGATCGTTGCCGCCAAGGAAAAAGAGGTGATGACCGTCTAAGTTTCCGCTACGACAGCGAAACTAAGATGTCTTAACCCGACAAGCGCCCGGGCCCGGCTAACTAAGCCGCCAGTGCGGGCGCTTTTTCGTTTGTTTGTTTGTCAAAGACCGCCATGTCGCATCCTAACCACCTCGCAATCATTATGGACGGCAACGGCCGTTGGGCTAAGAGTCGCTTTTTGCCGCGCATCGAAGGACATCGACGAGGCGTGGAAACGGTTCGAACCGTTGTCAAGGCGGCGCGGCGCCGCGGAATCGAACATCTCTCGGTGTTCGCCTTTTCCAGTGAAAACTGGAATCGTCCGCGAGAAGAGGTTAATGCTCTTCTCAATTTCTTTGTAGCCGGTCTCAGGCAAGAGGCAGAACCGTTGCTCAAAGCCGGCGTGAGGCTTCATGTGGTGGGCGATCGGAGCGTCTTTTCCGAAGAACTTGTGCAGGCGATCGAACAGGCTGAAAAAATTACTCGTGACGCCACAGCGATGCATTTAAATGTTTGCATCAACTATGGCGGTCGTTGGGATATCGCGCAGGCTGCGCATCACGTTGCTGCCGAAGGACTTGAACTGACGGTCGAAAACATTGATCGTTATATGGGTATGCCTTGGGCGGGACCGGTTGACTTGATGATCCGGACAGGGGGAGAGCAGCGCATTTCCAACTTCATCCTGTGGCAGGCTGCCTACGCCGAACTTTGGTTTACAGAAAAACTCTGGCCAGAATTTTCCGAAGATGATCTTGATGAAGCGCTCAAGTGGTTTGCAGGACGAGAGCGTCGGTTTGGTAAAACAAGTGAACAAATCCGAAACGGGGCTTAACCGTCGCTCGGCTTACGTCAAAAGTGCGTTATGCCGCGTCAAAACCTTTGCGGCTGTGTCTATCTTGTGCCATAGTTAATCTGTTCGCAGTCTGTTTTCTGTTTGATCATGCTTTTAACGCGAGTTATTACGGCGGCGGTTTTGCTGCTGATTCTCGTGGTTGCCGCGCAGGCCGGCGACCATGTTCTTAACGCCGTTCTGGCGGTCGGCTACGGTATCACGCTGGCCGAATGGTTGAAACTCACCAAGCTCTCCGGCACGCCTTCCTATTTGTTGGGCGGGTGTTTTGCACTGGCGGGAGCCGGCATGGCTCTGGGAGCGGCCGATCTTGATGTTTTTGGATCGGCCTACCTGGTTCTACAGTTGGCTGTGGCTTGCATTTGGCTTGCCGTCACGGCGGTTTGTTACAACGCACGCAACATCGGTTTCGGAGTAGCGCGTCCTGCTGCCACCGTACTTGCTTTTGTCGTCACGACTGCGACCTGGCTGGCTGTTTGGCAGTTCCTGCGCCTCGGAAGCTGGCCGCTTCTCATCAGCGTCTTCATGATCGTGTGGCTTGCCGATGCCTGCGCATACTTTGCGGGGCGTTTGTTCGGTAAGAACCGTATGGCACCTGCGATCAGTCCAAAGAAAACATGGGAAGGTGTGGCGGGCGGCCTTGTCAGTGTCTTGGTTGCTGCGCTTGCCGCTTACCTGTGGCTGCCGCACGAAATGGTGCTCACGAGCATTCTGCTCGACAAGGCGGGTTTTGCTGCCGGTTTACTGATGATTCTGGTTCTGGTGGCGGTTTCCGTTTCCGGAGACTTGTTTGAATCGAGTCTCAAGCGTCAGGCCGGCGTCAAGGATTCCGGGCGACTGCTTCCCGGTCACGGCGGCTTTTATGATCGCCTTGATTCCTCTTTGGCCGTGTTGCCGACGGCAGCGGCCATGCTGATGATTGTGTAGCTCTTATCGCATTGTTCGCGCGTGGGTACTTCGGTTGAATTTTCTCCAGAAATTAGGCAAAAGTACCCAAAAAAGCGATCATGCTTCTTTATAATTCCTTAATTCAAGAATCCCGCGCCGAACACAGACGGCGCTCTTCTTTTTGATTAGAGAAAATGACTAAATACGTATTCGTCACGGGCGGCGTTGTCTCCAGTTTGGGCAAAGGCATCGCCGCCGCTTCTTTAGCTGCAATCCTTGAGTCCCGCGGACTTAAGGTGACGATGATCAAGCTCGATCCCTATATCAACGTGGATCCGGGCACGATGAGTCCGTTCCAGCACGGCGAAGTGTTCGTGACGGAAGACGGCGCGGAGACCGACCTTGATTTGGGGCATTACGAACGTTTCATCTCCTCGAAGATGAGCCGTTATAACAACTTCACGACCGGGCAGATTTATAAGAGCGTTCTTGAAAAGGAACGCCGCGGCGAGTACCTCGGCAAGACGGTTCAGGTGATTCCGCATATCACCAACGAAATTCAGGAATATGTCGTGCGCGGTGCCAAGAATGCGTGCAACGGAGACTGCGATGTGGCTGTGGTGGAAATCGGCGGCACCGTGGGCGATATTGAATCCTTGCCCTTCATCGAAGCCGTTCGCCAGATGAGTTTCCGCGTGGGGCGTGACAACGCCTGCTTCATTCACCTGACGCTGTGCCCCTGGGTGGCGGCTGCCGGCGAACTGAAGACCAAGCCCACACAGCACTCCGTGCAGAAGCTGCGCGAAGAGGGTGTCTATCCGGACATTCTTTTGTGCCGTGCCGAACGCGAAGTTCCCGAAGGTGAACGTGCCAAGATCGCACTCTTTTGCAACGTGCCGATGGATCATGTCATCAGCGTTACCGACGCAAGCACGATTTACGAAGTGCCCCTGATGTTGCACGCTCAGCACCTTGATGAAATTGTCTGCAAGCGCCTCAATATCAACTGCAAGCCTGCCGATCTGTCCCAGTGGCAAGAAATCGTTCGCCGCATTCGCGAAACCAAGGGTGAGGTGACGATCGGCATGGTCGGCAAGTACGTTGATTACGCCGACAGCTATAAGAGCTTGAACGAAGCGCTGATCCACGCCGGCATTAAGACGGAACACAAGGTTAAGGTCAACCTGATTGACTCCGAAGAAATCGAAAAGCACGGCTGCGATATGCTCAAGGGCCTTGACGCCATTCTGGTTCCTGGCGGTTTCGGCAAGCGTGGCACGGAAGGTATGATCAAGGCGATTGAGTTTGCCCGAGTCAACAAGATCCCGTTCTTGGGCATCTGCCTTGGCATGCAGACGGCTGTGATCGAATTTGCGCGTCATGTTTGCGGACTCGGCGGCGCCAACTCCACCGAATTTGATCTGGATACTCCGCATCCGGTGGTTGCGCTGATCACGCAGTGGACGGATAAGTCCGGCAAGGTTGAACAGCGAAACGAAAAGAGTGATCTGGGCGGCACGCTGCGTTTGGGCAGCCAGACAGTTCCCGTCAAGGCCGGCACGTTGGCTCATCAGATCTACGGCGACACGGTTTGCGAACGTCATCGTCATCGTTACGAAGTCAACAACGCTTATGTTCCTCAGTTTGAGGACAATGGCATGGTGATTTCGGCTCGTACGCCGACGGAAAATCTGCCGGAAATGATGGAACTCCCCAATCATCCGTTCTTCTTCGGTGTTCAATTCCATCCGGAATTTACCTCGACGCCGCGTGACGGTCACCCGCTGTTTGAAGCATTTGTGCGCGCTGCGATCAAGCAGCACAATGAAAAGTCGGCCTAACGGCAGAGTTTGACAGGAGCAACCAACCATGAAACTTTGCGGGTTTGAAACCGGCAACAGAAATCCGTTCTTTTTGATTGCTGGTCCGTGTGTCATCGAAAGTCGTGAAATGGTGATGGAAATCGCCTCTTTCATGAAAGAGACCTGCGATGAACTGGGGATTCGCTACATTTTTAAGGCTAGCTTTGACAAAGCCAACCGTACGTCGACGAAAAGCTATCGAGGTCCCGGCATTGACGAAGGCCTCAAAATTCTTGATGACGTTCGCCGTGAGGTCAGCGTTCCGGTTTTGACGGACGTGCACACGCCTGAGCAAGTGCGTCAGGTGGCCGACGTTGTTGATGTCCTGCAGACGCCTGCCTTCCTGTGCCGTCAGACTGACTTCATCGTCGCCTGTGCCAAGAGCGGCAAACCCGTTAACATCAAAAAGGGTCAGTTCCTTGCACCGCATGACATGGTCAATGTGATTGCCAAGGCCCGCGAAGCGGCTTTGGAAGAGGGGCTTAACCCGGATAACTTCATGGTGTGCGAACGCGGTACGACGTTTGGTTACGGCAATCTGGTCAGTGACATGCGCAGTCTTGCCATCATGCGTGAAACGAAAGCTCCGGTGGTTTTTGACGCCACGCATTCGGTGCAGATGCCGGGCGGCCGCGGAACGAGTTCCGGCGGCGATCGCCGCTTCGTGCCCGTGCTTTCCCGTGCTGCGGTTGCCGTTGGAGTGGACGGGCTCTTCTTTGAGACTCACCCCAATCCTGATACGGCTCTTTCTGACGGACCCAATATGGTTCCGCTCAATCGTATGCCGGATTTGCTCGAAGAGCTTGTGCGCATCGACCGCATTGTCAAAGGTTTCGACTACCTCGAAAACAGTCTTTAAACGATTACCCGGTGAGGCGACTTGCCGGGTCTTTTACGATTCATTTATTACTTTAGGAAAAAACAATGAGCGCCATCATTGACATCATTGGCCGCGAAGTTCTCGATTCTCGCGGTAACCCGACCGTGGAAGCCGAGGTGTTCCTCGAAAGCGGCGTTTCTGCTCGCGCAGCAGTTCCTTCCGGAGCTTCCACCGGTGTGCGTGAAGCCATCGAACTGCGCGACGGCGATCCCAAGCGCTACTGCGGTAAGGGCGTATTGAAGGCTGTGGAGCATGTCAACGGCGAAATCGCCGAAGCTCTGCTCGGTGTGGAAGCATCCGATCAGCCTTACATTGACCGCACGATGATCGAACTTGACGGCACCGACAACAAGTCGCGTCTTGGCGCCAATGCCATTCTGGCTGTTTCGATGGCTGTGGCTCGCGCTGCTGCCGAAGAAGCCTGCCTGCCGCTGTATCGCTACTTCGGCGGCATGGGTGCCGTGCAGATGCCTGTTCCGATGATGAATGTTATCAACGGCGGAGCTCACGCCAACAATAACCTCGACCTGCAGGAATTCATGATCATTCCGCTGGGCGCTCCTTCTTTCAAGGAAGCCTTGCGCTACGGTGCCGAAACGTTCCACGCGCTCAAGAAGATCATCAACTCCCGCGGCATGTCCACCGCTGTGGGCGATGAAGGCGGTTTTGCTCCCAAGTGCGAAAGCCATGAAGAAGCCATTGAACTCATCATGGAGGCCATCCGCGCCGCCGGTTACGAACCGGGAAAGGACATTGCCATTGGTCTTGATTGCGCTTCGAGCGAATTCTTCGAGGATGGCTCTTATGTGATGAAGAAGTCTTCCGGCAAGAAGCTCTCGGCTGAAGAATGGGCCGCTGTGCTTGAAGCTTGGGTTGAGAAGTACCCGATCATCTCCATCGAAGACGGCATGGCCGAAGGCGATTGGGAAGGTTGGAAGATGCTCACCGATAAGCTCGGCGACCGTGTCCAGCTGGTGGGTGACGATCTTTTTGTGACCAATCCGGCCATCCTCAAGGAAGGCATCGAAAAGGGTGTGGCCAACTCGATTCTGATCAAGGTCAACCAGATTGGTACGCTTTCCGAAACCTTTGAAGCCATCGAAATGGCCAAGCGTGCCGGTTACACCGCCGTGGTAAGCCACCGTTCGGGTGAAACCGAAGACAGCACGATTGCTGACATCGCCGTCGGTCTTAACGCTGGTCAGATCAAGACCGGTTCCATGAGCCGTTCCGATCGTATGGCCAAGTACAATCAGTTGCTTCGCATTGAAGAGCACCTCGGCCCCAATGCCGTTTATCCGGGGCGTTCCGCCTTCTATTGCATCAAGCGTTAAGCGGTGCGTTTCTTGAGTGTGCCGTCCATTGAGATGTCGCACTCTTTGTCGCGTTGCCCCGTCTTTTTCGCCCTGTCTTTCGGCAGGAGCAGGAGTCGGGGCAATTCATTTTTGACATGCGCTAAAGTTCGTACGTTTCGTTCAAAGTTTCATTTTTCGTCCGGCTCTTCATGCGTGTTCGTTACTTCTTCTACATTCTGCTTGTTTCGGCAGCCATTGCCATACAGTGGCCTTTATGGTTTGGAAAAGGCGGTATTTCGCGTATGCATGCGCTTGAGGCGGAATTGACATCAATTCGCGAATCCAACGATCGTTTGCGCGCCGAAAATGATGCAGTTGCAGCTGAAATCGAGTCGCTTGAAAGCGGTAGCGGGGCGGTTGAAGAGCGAGCCCGCATGCGTCTGGGGATGGTCCGCAAGGACGAAGTTCTCTTTCGATTTGTCCCCAAGGGCGAAAAGAAAGATGTCGAAGCCGGTCTGATGCGAGACTCAAGCAAGTCGGGCAAACCAAATTACTTTGCGCCCAAGCGTAGCAATCTGTACACTGAAGGTGTCTTGCCGCCGAAGGTTGAGCCGAGTAAATAGGCTACTTTGGCAGGCACGAATTGAGTACAACAATGAGAAAGGAGAGCATTCCAATGGCTCAGCAGATTATCCAGCAGTTGACGGTTTACCTTAAGGGCGGTCAAACCGTTGTTGTTCCGTTCAATGCTGAAAAAGCAGAAGTGTTGAATCCTCAGATCGAAGCCTTCGTTAAGGCCCTTGGCGATGCAACGAAGAAGGACGGCAATTTCCTTTTTCAGGGTGCTCGCGTCGTGTTGCTCCGCTTGAGTGAAGTGGCCGGCGCTGAAGTCGTCAGCCTTGTTCGCAAGGAAAAGGAAGAGGCCGCTGCGGCAGCCGAATAATCGGTTCACATTTGACATTACACCCGGCTCGGCAATTGCTGATCCGGGTTTTTTGCTGTCTGCGGGCTTGAAAAAAACGGCAACAGCCCCCATATGCCCCAGCAGTGCAAAACGGCGTTTCGGACGCCGTTTTTGCAACGAATTCGTGAACTTTTGATTTAACAGGTGAAAGAGAAAATGGCTGCTGAAGTCCATGGTTTTCAAACCGAAGTCTCCAAGCTTCTGACTTTGCTCGCAAAGTCCTTGTACTCCAACAAGGAAGTGTTCCTGCGTGAAATCATTTCCAACGCAAGCGATGCGATCGACAAACTGCGCTTTTTGTCCATTACCGATCCGTCGCTTTTGGGGGACGATGCGGCTTTCTGCATCCGTGTGAAGGTCGACAAGGACGCCAAGACGCTCACCGTGACCGATAACGGCATCGGCATGACGGTTGAAGAAGCCAATTTGCATCTGGGCACGATCGCCAAGAGCGGCACGGCTGACTTCCTAAGCAACCTTTCGGGCGATCAGGCTAAGGACAGCCAGCTGATCGGTCAGTTTGGCGTCGGCTTTTACTCCGCCTTTATCGTGGCTGACAAGGTGACGGTTGAGTCGCGTTCTGCCAAGGCCGCTGCCAACGAGGCCGTACGTTGGGAAAGCACGGGCGAAGGTACTTATACGAGCGAAACGATCACTCGCGAAGCCCGCGGCACAAGCATTACGCTGCACCTCAAGCCCGATTGCGAAGATTTCCTGGAAACCTGGACGGTGCGTTCGGCCATCACCAAGTATTCCGATCACATCTCCGTGCCGGTGATGCTGTGGGAAGAAAAGTACGAAGAACCCAAGGAAGGTGAAGATAAGCCCACGAGTACCTGGGATTGGGTACAGGTAAACGACGCCAAGGCGCTTTGGACCGTTAATCCCCGTGAAGTGACCGAAGAACAGTACAAGGAGTTTTATAAGCATCTGAGCCACGACTTTGAGGATCCCCTTACCTGGGCTCACAATCGAGTTGAAGGCGAACTCGAATACACGTCCTTGCTGTATGTTCCGACTCGGGCACCGTGGGATCTTTACACTCGCGACAAGGTCCACGGACTGAAGCTCTTTGTGCAGCGCGTTTTCATCATGGACGAAGCAGAACAGTTCCTGCCCAACTACCTGCGTTTCATCCGCGGTTTGGTTGACACCAACGATTTGCCGCTTAACGTTTCCCGTGAATTGCTGCAGGAAAGCGCTGTGACGCAAAAACTCAAGCGTGCGCTCACCAAGCGTGTACTCGGAATGCTCGGTAAGCTGGCCGAAGACAAGGAAAAGTACGCTATTTTCTGGAAGAACTTTGGCAATGTGCTCAAGGAAGGTCCGGTCGAAGACTTCTCCAACCGTGAAGAAGTTGCCAAACTCCTGCGCTTTGCTTCGACACGCAACACGAGCGATGCACAGGACGTGAGCCTCACAGATTACATCGCTAAGATGCCCGAAAAACAAAAGTGCATCTACTACCTTGTTTCGGGCAGTTACCCGAGTGCCGCCACGTCGCCCTACCTTGAATCCTTCAAGAAGAAGGGAATTGAAGTGCTTCTGATGTGGGAGCGCATTGACGAATGGCTCATGGGTAACCTCACTGAATTCGAAGGCAAGAAATTTGTGCCGGTGACTGCCGCCGATCTTGACTTGGGTGAGCTCGAAGACAAGCCTGCCGAAAAGAAGGAAGAGGAAGTCAAGGCTGCTCAGCCTTTGGTCGACCGCTTCAAGAAGGCGCTTGGTGAAAAGGTCACGGACGTGCGCGTCTCTGATCGCCTCGTCGAAAGTCCGAGCTGCGTGACTGCCGAGCACGGCCAGATTCTGACCGCTCAGATGCGTCGTATGCTCGAAGCGGCAGGCCAGGAAGTACCCGAAGAAAAATTCATCCTTGAAATCAACCCGCAGCACGCGTTGGTACAGAAGGCCGCTCAGACGAGTGACGATGCAGCTTTTGCTAAGTGGGCCGAATTCATTTACGAAGAGGCTCTTTTGTCCGAACAGGGTTCTCTGAAGGATCCCAATGCCTTCGTACGCCGTTTAAACGAACTTTTGCTCGGTTAATTTCAACTTGCCAGAGGCGGTACTCAAACGCCGCCTTAAATCTCAACAGCCTCGGAAAGTCACGTGCTTTTCGGGGCTTTCCGTTTTTTTTCAATGCCTGTAATAGGTGAAATGTCTCTAGGACAAACTGCTTAGAGGCGTTTGCCAAATCGGCTTTTCGACTGCACAATCTTTCTTGGCCCGGTTTTCCCGGGCATTTTTTGCCGCGGGTAAAACCGCTACCGGTTGCTGGGAAGCAAGACCGGAACATCAATAAGAAAAACGAAAGGGACAGTCAATTGGCGGTAGATACAGCAAACATGCTTGTGGTGCATGTCGATATGGTGCAGGCTTTGGCGCTTGCGGTCTGTACTTATTACTTTGGCGTGTGGCTCAAGCACGTTATTCCCGTATTGGAACGCTTGTCGGTGCCTAGCCCAGTGGTAGGCGGCATGCCGTTTGCGTTTTTGCTCTCTGTGCTTGAAGGCAGCGGCATCATGCGTGTGGTGTTCGACTCCACTTTGCAGACGGTGCTGATGCTCGCTTTCTTTACCACAATCGGCATGATGGCCAGCCTCAAGCTGATCGGGCAGGGCGGCAAGCTTTTGTTGGGCTTTTTGGTTTCCGTGACCGTGCTCGCCGTGCTTCAAAATGTGCTCGGTGTGGCGATTACCAAGCTCATGGGCGTCGATTTTCATTACGGGTTGCTCGCCGGTTCCGTTTCGATGATGGGTGGTCTGGGCACGTCGGCAGCGTTCGGGCCTAACTTCGAGCAGCTTTACGGTATTACGGGCGGCACGGTGGTGGCGGTGACATCGGCAACGTTCGGTATGGTGGCGGCGCTTACGATCGGCGGTCCGTTCGGCGAATGGCTGATTCGCAAGTACAAAGTGCGCACCCCGATGACCGATCCGGAAGTGGCTGCCAAGCTCAATGTTCCCGAAGAAGTCGAGACGGACATTATTGACGAGCATGCGGCCGAACATTCGACCTTTACCGAACAGCTTCTCAAAGCGGGCGGCATGATAGCCATCTGCATGGCTCTGGGTACGATCGTCAGTCACTATCTCGGTCAGTTCATTACGCTGCCTGCCTATATCGGCTCGATGATCGTGGCGGCTATCGTGCGCAACATTGCCGATTTCACCGGCAAACTCAAGATTGACAAAGTGGGGCTCAATGCGGTGGCCGACATCAGTCTTGTGCTTTTTGTGACGATGGCCATCAATTCGCTCAAGCTCCATGAACTCGTGAATCTGGCATTGCCGCTTGTCGTGACGCTCGTCTGCCAGACGCTTCTGATGCTGGCGTTTGCCTGGGGCGTTCTCTTCATGTGCTTCGGACGCAACTTCACGGCCGTGATGCTTACGGTGGGCGGCATCGGCTTTTCGATGGGCGCAACCGCCAACGGCTTGGCCAACATGCAGGCCTTGAGCGAAAAGTACGGACAAAGCCCGCAGGCATGGCTGATCGTGAGTGTTGTAGGCGCCTTCCTGATTGACTTGATCAATGCTCTGATTATTACGTCAATGGCGCAGATGCCGCTCTAAAAACAATCAGACTCGTCCTGAGAAGAGGCTGCCGATGTGCAGCCTCTTTTCTTTAGGAGAAATTTTGAGCGACGCGCCGACGTCTTTCCTGCTAGTCTTTCGAGCGCATCAATTGCAAAGGAAGCATTCAAATTGCAGGAACTGACACTGATTCTGTCGCACTATTTGCCCGTGATACTGGGCGGCGTTTTGCTCTTGCTCGTTGTGTTGACGGCGGTTGTGATCTATTTGTCGATCCGTACCTCGGACATGAAACGAGATCTTGAAGTGAACGCCGAAACCGCAAAGGCGCTCGCGGTGCAGGCGGCCGGCACTACTCTTGAGCGCATCGACGCATTATCGCGCCAAATGCAGGCGGCCGACTCAGACCTCAAAAGTTCCCAGAGCAGTCACTTTGTGAATTTTCTCGGGTTGATCAATTCCGGAAGTCAGGCTCAAGAGCAGCGTCTCGCACAAATGAATGAGACGGTGCAAAACGCAATGCTCAATGTGAGAGCGTCGCTGAACGCCGAGCTTACTGCAATTCGCGAGGCCAACGACAAGGCGCTGGAATCCATGCGCAATACGGTTGACGAAAAGCTGTCGACCACGCTTAACTCTCGCTTGACGGAGTCCTTTAAAACGGTTGAGGGGCAGCTTTTGGCGGTGCACCGTGGCTTGGGTGAAATGCGCGAAATGGCTCAAAACGTCGACGGTTTGCGTCGTATTCTCACCAACGTCAAAACCAGAGGGACGTTTGGGGAAGTACAGTTGGCGATGATCCTTTCGGATTTGTTGACGCCCGAGCAGTATGAAACCAACGTTGCCACACGTCCCGGGTCGCGTGACCGCGTGGAATTTGCCGTCAAGCTGCCGGGCGCACAAGCGGGATCGCACGTGTTGCTGCCGATCGACGCCAAGTTTCCAACGGAGGATTACGAACGTTTGATCGAGGCTTCCGACGAAGCAGATCCGGAAAAAGAGGCGACTGCGCGCAAAGCGCTTCAGACGCGAATTCTCACGGAAGCGCAGAAAATTCGCGATAAATACATCGAAGTGCCTTTTACTACGGAGTTTGCCGTGATGTATCTGCCGACCGAAAGCCTTTGGAGCGAGGTGCTCAAGGTCAATGGTCTGGTGGAACGTGTGCAGCGGGATTGTCATGTGACGATTGTGGGGCCGACCGTACTGGCAGCCTTCCTCAACAGTCTTCAGATGGGATTCAAGACGCTTGCCATTGAGCAAAAAAGCGCCGAAGTGTGGCGTCTTTTGGGTGAAGTCAAGGCCGAATTCGGACGCTTTTCGGAAAGCGTGGGCAGCATGGAAAAACGTATCGATTCGGTCAAATCCGCGATATCCGCAATGCGCACCCGCACGAACGTAATGGAACGCAAGCTCAAGGGGGTCGAGTCCGTCTATTCGTCGGATACTGACGAGTCCGGTTTGCAAAAGAGTCCCGATTCGGCAAACATCTAAAATATCGCATTCTCGAGACAGATTTCAGAATTGATTGAGTTTTTCCATGGCTAAGAAAAAAAATAATCCCGGTATGATGCCCGATCTCTTTGCCGATTTCGGCGCCGGTTCCGACGCAACGAACGAACAAAACGAAGAAAAAGAGGCTACCCCAGAGGCCCCGGAAACGACACCATCCGCGGATAATGAAACGGTACCAACGGGTGCTTCGGTTGAGGTGCAGGAGAAGACTACAGTGCCGGCAGCAGAAGATGATTCTGTTTCGAAGTCGCAGTCCGAATCGATAACGCCCTCAGAACCCAAGTCAATCGCCGGGAAAAACAAGCTTCCTGCCATTCTCTGCGACGATACGCCGGCCGAACTCAACGGCGAACTGACGCTTGCGCGGTACGCCGCAAGCGCCTATCTGGAATATGCGCTTTCCGTTGTAAAAAGCCGCGCTTTGCCCGATATTTTTGACGGCATGAAGCCCGTGCAGCGCCGTATCCTTTATGCGATGGATCGTATGCGCCTGAATCCGCCTGCCAAAGCCGTCAAATGTGCCCGCGTCGTGGGCGACGTGCTCGGTAAGTACCATCCGCACGGGGATCAGGCTGCGTATGACGCCATGGTTCGAATGGCGCAGGATTTCAGCCTTCGTTATCCGCTTGTGGACGGCGAAGGGAATTTCGGTTCCCGTGACGGCGACGGGCCGGCTGCTATGCGATACACCGAAGCCCGTCTGACAAAGATTTCTGAGCTGGTACTCTCGGAACTTGACTCCGAAGATGTGGACTTCGTTCCCAACTACGACGGCTCGTTTAAAGAGCCCGTTCAGCTGCCTGCCAAATTGCCCTTCGTGCTTTTAAACGGCGCCAGCGGCATTGCCGTGGGTATGGCCACTGAAATTCCGTCGCACAATCTCAATGAAGTGGCGCAGGCTGTTCTTTTGCTTCTCAAGAACCCCGAAGCGACGCTCGACGACATTCTTGCGGTCATGCCCGGTCCCGACTATCCGGGCGGCGGCCGCATCATTTCAAGTCCGTCTGAAATCCGTCAAACTTATGCCATTGGGCGGGGAAGCCTGCGCGTACGTGCCTGTTATCACTTTGAAGAATTGCAGCGCGGCCAGTGGCAGCTTGTGGTTGACGAACTGCCGCCGGCGGCAAACGCCGAGTTGGTGCTCTCACAGATCGAAGAGATCACCAATCCCAAGCCTAAAGCAGGCAAAAAAACCATCTCGGCCGAACAGGCCAACAGCAAGGCAGCGATGCTCTCGGTGCTTGACGGCGTGCGCAACGAATGCGACAAAGACACCAAGGTGCGCTTGGTGTTTGAACCCAAGAGTTCCAAGGTCGATCGAGACTTCTTTGTGCAGATGCTCCTCAGTCAGACGAGTCTTGAGTGCAACGCGCCGATGAATTTGGTGATGATTGGCAACGACGGTCGTCCGGCGCAAAAATCTTTGCAGCAGATTTTGTCCGAATGGGTGCAGGCCCGATTGGAGACGGTGAGACGCCGCACTCAGGCTCGACTCAATAAGGTCAATGCGCGACTTCACATTTTGGAAGGTCGAACCAAAGCAATCGACAACATCGACCGAGTGATCGAAATCGTGCGTTTCGAAGACAAGCCCAAGGAAGCCTTGATAGCCGAGTTCGGGCTTACTGAACTGCAGGCTGAAGATATTTTGGAACTGCGTCTGCGCCAGTTGGCCAAACTCGAGTACGAGCGTGTGGAAGAGGAAATGAAAAAGCTCAACGCCGAACGTGAAACACTCGAGAAGATCCTTGCCGACGAAAAGACGCTCAAAAACGTTGTTGCCAAAGAAACAAAAGAAGCGGCCAAGCTTTACGGCGACGCTCGCCGCACCACGATCGAGGAAGCAAAGAAGGCTTCCAGCGAACCTGTGCAGGTTTCCGAACCCGTCACGGTCGTCGTCTCGCAGAAGGGCTACGTGCGTTGCCGCACCGGTCACGGACACGATGCCAAGCTGATGAGCTACAAGCAAGGCGACGGCTACCTGTGGTCGGCCGAATGCGAAAGCACTGAAACACTCATTGTCTGCGGTAGCAACGGTCGTACGTACTCGGTGCCCGTTTCTCAGTTGCCTTCGGCTCGTGGTGACGGTCTGCCGATCACAAGTTTCATTGAGCTTGAAACCGGCAGCGAAATCGTGGGCTATTTGGCTGGTCCCGACAACCTCGGCGTGATGCTCTACACCACGGAAGGCTTCGGGCTTGCTTGTTCGCTCAAAAATCTTGTTGCGCGCGTGCGCTCCGGCAAGGCTTTCATGAGCGTGGGTGAAGAAGCCGTGATGTGCCCGCCTGTTGTTCTGACCGAAGGCACTCAGTACGTTGTCTGCATGGCGCAGGACGGCCGCATGCTTGTCTTTACGCTGGAAGAATTGAGAACGCTGGCGGGTGGCGGCAAGGGCGTGACGCTCATGGGCGGCATTGATCTTTTCTGCGGCTTTAGCCAGGCTTGCGCACTGCGTCATCACGACAGCCTTGAAGTGCTCGGCGCCACAAAAACGACGGGTGAAGTCAGAAGCAAAGTGCTGCGGCCGGCCGAATGGCATATGTTTATCGCCCACCGCGCGCGCAAAGGTAAAGTGGTGCCGTGCCGTTTCGAGCCGCACGGTTTGAACGCCATTGCAGCCGAACCTCAAGAGCAGGACAAAACAGACTAAAACGCGAAACGGTATGGATTTCAACATCAAGCGCATCATTCGTTTCTACGACAGACTCTCGACGCGTCTGATCACGCTCACGGCTTTGTGGGTGACCTTCATCATCTGTGCCATCGGTTATCAGATGTACTTGAGTCAGCAAGTGCAGACGGCGGGCGCCTATCAGTACGAGGTAGGCAGCCTTCCGGCTCGCGTCTATCGTCTGAATCTGTTTGCGGATCGAGCTTTCGGGGGAGAGGATTTCGCCACGCAATACAGAGCCATTGACGAGGCGATGCGCCGCATCGGCAAAAGAGATCTGGGTAACGAGTTTTTCATTGATCGCAGTCAGGAGCAGCAGTCTGCTGATGTGCTCCTAAACGAATGGCGCAATGTCGTGGGACCGCTCTTCTTGCTTGCCCGCGAACAGTCCAACCCGATCGGTACCGATGAGCTTGAGCGCTTTATCACGAAGATCGATACCGTCAACAAGCAGATTGCCGTAAACCGAGACAAGGCTCTGATGATCCAAAAGGGCGTTCAAACGCTTTTGATGATTCTTGCCATCGGCAGTCTGTTCGGGATCGTGTACTTCCTGATGAGTTGGGTGATTCGCCCGACCGAATACGTTCGAACGGGGCTTTCGGCCGTGCGTGAAGGCAAGCTTGATACGAGACTGCATCTGGTAGGTGCCAGCGAATTCGAAGCCATTGCTTCCGACTTCAACGCCATGGCAGGCCGTTTGCAGGACTTGGTCGAAAATCTGGCGGCCAAGGTAAAGGAGAAAACCGAAGCGGTAGAGGAAAAAAAACGCAATCTCTCGTACCTCTACGAGATGACGAGCTTTGTTTCGCAGCAGCACTCCGTCGATGAAATGTGCGAGGGCTTTGCGGCTCGTCTCATGCAATACACGCCGGCGCAGGCTTGCGCCGTTTTTCTGATTGATCGTAAGCGCGGTCTCATTGAACTCTCTGCGAGCATGGACTTGCCCGCCAAGACATTTGCCTGGTTTTCTTTGAACCCCTTGCCGCTCGAAGGGGTTGAGGAAAGTTTGAGAAGCGATCTGCCTTTGCGCATCACCCCCGGGATGCCTGAAGATTTTCTTTCTCAACTGCGCGTGGAGTCCGAAAAGCAATTCCGTACCGCCTATCTCTTTCATATCCGCAGTGGTTCGAAGGATCTCGGCTTTTTCTTGCTGTATTTCCATCTGGACACCCGACTGCTGCCGCAGACTTACAAGCTTTACGAAAGTTTCGGATCGCATTTGGGCATTGCGGTCGACAGTTTGCGCTTGGTGGAAAGAGAGCAGCAGTACGCCGTTGTGCAGGAACGCAATTTGATGGCGCAAGGACTGCATGATTCGATAGCACAGTCACTCTCGTTCTTGAATTTGCAGGTGCAGCTTCTCGAAAGCGGTCTGCAGACCGACGATAAGGAGCTTGTCGACACCACTGTTGCGCAGATCAAAGCGGGTGTGCAGGAGTCCTATGAGGACGTTCGCGAGTTGTTGTTGAACTTTCGAGAGCGCGTGCACACAGAAAGCTTCTCGGAGGCCATCAACACGGTGATTGATCGATTCGAATCGCAAACAAAATTGCCTGTCAAGCTCACGATTACGGGGCCGGAGGCGGAACTCACCGACAGACAGAAGATTCAAGTGATCTTCATCATGCAGGAAGCGCTTGCCAACGTGCGCAAGCACTCCAAAGCCTCGCAGGTACTCATTAACATTGAGTACGGCGCTCAATTCAAACTTTCTGTCATCGACAACGGTATCGGCATCAATCAGGATATTCTCAAAAAGCGCAGCAAGCGCCATGTCGGTCTCAACATCATGGGCGAACGTGCGCAGCGCATAGGAGCCAAAGTTACGGTAGGGGCCGTCGCGCCGGAAGTATTTCAAAGCGGCACGTGTGTCGAATTGGTCATTTCAGATCAGGCACAAGAAGACCGCAGTTCACTACGGACATCGGCGGCTGCGGCAAGCGAGGACTAAACCATGCGCTTTGTTGTGATCTATTTGATTTTGGCGCTTGTCATCTATGTGCGCGGCATTTGTCCTGTTGTTCACGATCGTCGCAAGCGTTTGTGGTGTTTGCTTGCGGTGTTGCCCGGAGCCTTCTTCCCGAGCGTCACGCGCTTTATCGGGGGCTCAATGGTGGCCCCCGATTTGCCGGTGTGGGTGATGTATGTCGGCAGCATCTTTCAAAACTTCACGCTTTTGGTGGGAATTCTTGTCATCGGCCGAGAGATTTTGAGCATTCCGCTTCGCATTATCGGTCTGCCTTTCCCTTTTTTGGGGAGAAACCGCATCGTTGCCGGAACGATTCTGGGGCTCTCCGTGGCGTTTTCCTGCCTGGGGATGTTTAAGTCGGTGATCAGTCTGGAAGTAGTCGAACAGGAGGTGGCTGTCAAAGATCTGCCCGTAGAACTCGACGGCTTGCGTATTGCGCAGTTAAGCGACTTGCATGTTTCCTCTGTTTTCACCCGCGATCGAGTCGAAGAAATCGTGGAGCGGACCAATGCTCTAAAACCCGACTTGATTGCACTTACGGGGGATTTCGTTGATGGTACGCCTCAAAAGCGCGGGTACGATCTCGAACCTCTGAAGAATCTCAAGGCGAAGTACGGGGTCTTCGGTATTGAAGGAAATCATGAGCACTATGTCGACTACGACGGCTGGATGCGTTTTATGCCGACTTTGGGGATGACCTGGCTCAAAAACGCCTCCGCTTCTGTTCAGATCAATGGCAAGACAGTGTCCGTGATCGGTTTGACCGATCCGATGGCGCAGCGTTACGGACGAGAGTTGCCGGATATTGAAAAGGCCTCGGCAAACGTGCCAGCACAAACGTCTTTGCGACTGCTGTTATCGCATCAACCCAAGTACGCGGCGCTTTATAAGGGCAAAGCCGACCTGATGCTTTCCGGTCATACGCATGGCGGCCAGGTGTTAGCGTTAAATCCTGTGGTCGGAAAACTTAACAACGGTTATATTCGCGGCCTCTACGATGTGGGGGAACTTAAACTCTATGTCAATCAGGGTACCGACGTATGGAATGGATTCTTGCTTCGCCTGGGCACGGTGGGTGAAATCTCGCTTCTCACATTGAAGCGCGCTCCGGAAACGAACCAGGCGGCTGCAACGCAAGACAAGTAACGGATAAAGTGGAAGATCGATGCAAAACGTATGTTTATTGGGAGCCACGGGCTCCGTTGGTAAGAGTGCGCTTGAGGTTCTGGCGCTTTATCCGGAAAAGTTTCGCCTGTTTTCCATTGCTGCTCACAGCAATGTTCAAAAACTTGCCGACATTGCGGTTCGCTTTGATGTTAAGCGCGTGGGGATTGCAGATGCTGCGAAAACGGACGAATTGGCTCGTCTCTTGAAAGAAGCGGGCAGGGGCGACATTGAAATCTTGAGCGGTCCCGAAGCTGCCGTGAAACTGGCTGCGGACAAAGAAGCGCAGACGGTTATTGTTGCCGTGGTGGGGGCTGCGGGGGTGCCCGCGACCTTTGCTGCCGCCAAAGCGGGCAAGCGCATTTTGCACGCCAACAAGGAAAGCGTTGTCTGCGGCGGAGCTTTTTTGCAACAAACCGTCCGCGACAACGGCGCGGTGATGTTGCCTGTTGACAGCGAACACAACGCGATCTTTCAGTGTCTGGCCGGTGCTTCCGAAGAGGATCGACGGCAGTGCCGCCTGTGGCTAACTTGCTCGGGCGGGCCGTTTCGCGACCAACCGGAACTGGATCTCAACACCGTGACGCCGGCCATGGCCCTGGCTCATCCGACCTGGCAGATGGGACGAAAGATCTCGATTGACTCGGCAACCCTCATGAATAAGGGACTGGAAGTGATCGAAGCCCGTTGGCTTTTCGACATTCCGCAGGATCGCATCCATGTGGTTATTCATCCGCAGTCGGTGGTGCACTCGATGGTCGAGTACGGCGACGGTTCCTTTATTGCGCAGCTCGGCACCGCTTCGATGAAGCACCCGGTCGCGTATTGTTTAGGCTGGCCCGAACGACTGCCGGCCGGGACCAAGCGTTTAGATCCGTTCGCGCTCTCCCAGCTTACTTTCAGGGAGCCCGATGTGAAGCGTTTCGTGCAGCTGGGTTTTGCATACGATGCGCTACGCGAAGGCGGTACGGCAAGCATTGTGCTCAATGCGGCTAACGAAATCGGCGTTGAGGCGTTTCTCAACGAACGCATTTCCTTTACCGGCATCGCCGAGGTCTGCAGGCGTACGATGCAGGCGCTTTTCGAGCCGAAGACTCCCGACAGCGTTGACGAAATTCTGTCTGTCGATGCGGCGGCCCGCCGTGAGGCGGCGTTGCTTCTGCCAAAATTGGCATAAGGCAACAGCTATCAAAAAAAATATTTTTTGAGCGGTTATGTCGACACTTGCCTTTTAGGCCTGATGCACAAGGAAAAAGGGCTCGGATACCTCTTTCGGGGGACTGATCTGTACCCCTTGACTCGGTCGCATCGAATCTTAGAATAACAAGCCGTTGTGGATTCCTTCGCAATTGGACCCCATATCAAGTGGTGATCCGGCGAAGGAATTTTTTCCGCCTTTTTGCCTGAAGAACGCTGATTTGCGGGCGATTTTTCAGGTTTTTGAACTTTGTATTCCCTGTTTTCGCCCCAGTAGCGGGTGGTGAGCCAGATGCCTAAAGTAGTAAAAAAAGACAACACCATCGAGCGTTTCAATGCCGAAAAAATCCAGAGCGCCGTCAAGAAGGCGGCGTTTCGCTGCGATAAGGTCATTGATGCTGATCACCTCAATCAAATTGCCGACGAGGTCTACAGCCGCGTGGAGCATCGCGAACAGGTGACGGTTGCAGAACTGCACGAGATGGTGATTGCTGTGCTCGCCTTCCTGCAGTACAAGGAAGTGGCCGACGCCTACGCCGAATACCGCTACTACAAGCAAACTTACGCCAAGACGTTCGAGCAATTGCGCCAGGACGCCGATGACGTGCTTCGTCTGGGTGACCGAGAAAACGCAAACTTCGATAGTTCCCTGGTCTCGACCAAGGGTTCGCTCATCAAGGGCTACCTCACCAAGTCGCTCTACAAACAGTTCTACCTTTCCGGCAAGGAAAAGGAACTCATTGAGCGCGGCGATATTTACATCCACGATTTGCGCGACATGATCCTGGGCTGCATCAACTGTTGCCTCTTTGACATCGGCAACGTGTTGAAGGGTGGCTTTGAGATGTCCAACGTGCAGTACACCGAACCCAAGACGGTGCTGTCCGCGCTGCAGGTGATCGGCGACGTGACGCTTGTGGCAACGGCTCAGCAGTTCGGGGGCTTTACGCTTGCCGAACTCGACAAGGTGCTCTTGCCCTATGTTTTGAAGAGCGAAAAAGCGGCGATTGAAAAGTACATGGAATTGGGCCTTGACGAAGCTAAGGCCGAGGAAGTGGCGAGCAAAGACGTCATTCGTGAGCTCGAACAGGGCTTTCAGTCGCTCGAATTGAAGCTCAATACGGTGCCGTGCAGCCGCGGCGACTTTGCCTTTACGACCATCACGTTCGGGCAGTGGGATCCCGCCAAGTACGACGAGCGTGAAAAGAGCTGGCTCTACATGATCGGCAAGATCATGCTGCAGGTGCGCCGCAACGGTCATGGCAAGGACGGCAAGCCGGTGGTCTTCCCGAAGCTTGTGTTCCTCTACGACGACAATCAGGTTAAAGCCGATCCGTTCTCCTCGGAACTCTTTAACGAGGCCGTCAAGACGTCGGCCGAGTGCATGTACCCGGACTACCTGTCGCTTTCAAGCCGTTACGGTAGCGTTTCGCAGATTTTCCAGAAGTACGGCGCCATCACGTCGCCGATGGGCTGCCGCGCCTTCCTGTCACTGTGGTGTAACGAAAAGGGAGAAGCGATCACGATCGGCCGTTGCAACATCGGAGCGGTGTCGCTCAATCTTCCGATCATTCTGAAGCTTGCCCAGATCGAACATCCCGACGATTGGCAGGAAAAATTCTGGGAAATGCTTGACGATCGCCTGGAAGTGATCCGTGCCTTCTTCAAGAAGCGCTACGACATCGTGCGCCATCAGAAGTGCTCGTCCAATCCGCTTGCTTTCACGCAGGGAGGCCTCTACGAAGGCACGAAGAGCCCGGACGACACTGTGGGTGACCTGGTGCGCTACATGACGGCATCCTTTGGCATCACAGCGCTCGATGAAACCACCTATTTGTGGACGGGTAAGCGTCTCGTTGACGAAGGCGGCAAAGTGTCGGCCTCCATTCTGCGTCATCTGCAGGAAAAGCTTGCTGAATTCAAGAAGGAAGACGGCTATCTCTACGCCATCTACGGGACACCCGCTGAAAGCTTGTGCGCGACGCAGGCCGGTCAGTACGACCGTTTCTGCGAGAAGATGGGCGTGGAAAACGTTTTTGCGTCAACCCCGCACTACAGTCCCGAATACTTCACCAATTCGTTCCATGTGAACGTGACGGAAGAAATCTCGCCGTTTGAAAAGCAGGATCACGAATTTGAAGACTTCCATCTGTGCGAAGGCGGTCATATTCAGTATGTGCGTCTGGACAACCCGGAAAACATGCAGGCCGTGCGCGCCATGATTCGCCGCGGCATGGAAAAGGGGTTCTATCAGGGCGTCAATTTCGATAGTGCCTACTGCGGCGATTGCGGCGAGCACAGCACCAACGTGCTTTTCAAATGCCCGCACTGCGGCAGTTCCAACCTGTCGGTGATCAGCCGCGTGTGCGGTTATCTGGGTTACTCCAACGTCAACGGCATGAGCCGAATGAACGACGGCAAGATGGCTGAGATCAAAAACCGCGTGAGCATGTAACCAAATACGGCCATGAACTACATCGGTATTTCTGACTTTGACACGGCCAATGGCCCGGGGGTGCGCGTCTCGCTGTTCGTTTCGGGCTGCCGACTGCGCTGCCGCGGGTGCTTCAATCCGGAAAGCTGGGATTTTGACGCGGGCAAGCCCTATGACGAAAGCGTTCAAGAGCGATTGCTCAAGGCGCTTGAAGAGGATTATGTTGACGGTCTTTCGCTTTTGGGGGGCGACCCGCTTGAGCCCGAAAATGTAGAGGTACTCACGGAGCTGTGCCGCGCCGTGCGTGAAAAGTTCGGAAACAAAAAAACGATTTGGCTTTGGACCGGACGCCTTTACGATAAGGTCAAAGAGCTTGAGATTTTTCAGTATGTTGACACCGTCGTCGACGGTCCTTTCATTGAGAAGTTCAAGGTCGAAGGAAAAGGCAACTGGTTTGGGAGCTCCAATCAGCGCGTGATTCCGATACGATGCGAGGTTGCGGCGTAATTCTCGGATTTCGCTTGGCTCGATCAAACGGCAAACGCAAACGTTTTGCCAATCAGATGCCTGCCGCCCGATTCTTTGATTGAGAATCGCAACTGCAGGCTTTTTCTTTGTTGGATTTAGACCATTGCAACATCTATGGCAGTGATCGGTTTTCTGATTACGCTCTCCATTCTCGTGCTTGTGCACGAGTGGGGACACTATATCGTCGCACGCTGGTGCGGTGTGAAAGTTCTGGCGTTTAGCATCGGCTTTGGCAAGGTGCTCTATAAGCGCACCGACAAACGCGGCTGCGAGTGGCGGCTTTCGGCCATACCGTTCGGCGGTTATGTCTCGATGCTCGATGAAGGCATGCAGCAGGATGCTGCCAAGGATCACGGTTTGTCCGAGGCCGAGTTCAAGCGCTGGTCTTTTTCGGAAAAACCCGTGGGCAAGCGCATTGCGGTGGTGGCCGCCGGTCCCTTGATGAATTTTTTGCTCGCGATTGTGATCTATGCCGCCATAGCGATGGTGGGGACTTATCAGCCCTCGACCAAGCTTGCCGAGCCGCTGCCTCACACACAGGCCGCTCAGTTGGGCATTGAAGAGGGGTGGAGAGCAACTTCCGTCGAAGGCATGAGCGTGGAAACTTTCAACGACATGCGCATGGCGATGATTGCCCACTTGGGAGATAAGGAAGTGCGCGTCACGTTTGACGAAGCTTCCGGTCGCAAAACGGAGCGATTTTTTGATCTTTCCGGTGTCAAAAATGACGGCACCGAAGATCCGGCCTTGACTTCGGGGCTTTTTCCATACCAGGGGCCGGTAAAGCTGGTGAAGGTCGAAGAGGGTTCCGTTGCACAAGCTGCAGGTCTTCAAGTCGATGACACGATCGTGGCGCTCAACGGCGAGCCGGTGCGCACCATGCAAAGGATTGTTCAGACCATTCGAGACAAGGCCGGCGTTCCGGTGACACTGACGGTGGAGCGAGCAGGTGTGCGACAGACCGTTGAGGTGACGCCGGCAGCTCAAGTCGATGAACAGGGTAAAACGACGGGACGTTTGGGAGTGATGTTTACGGCTGATCCGGACCTTGTCTACACGCGTGAAGGACCGATCGGAGCGCTTGCCAAGGGGGTGTCCGATACGTGGCGTCTGACGAAACTCACCGTCATGAGTCTGGCAGGGCTTCTGACCGGGGCTGTTTCGACCGATTCTCTGGGTGGCCCGGTGATGATCGGTGAGATGGCAGGGGAAGCGATGAATTTCGGCGTGCTTTCCTATCTGCTCTTTCTGGCGCTCATTTCGGTCAATCTGGGCATTTTGAATCTATTGCCGATTCCGGTTCTTGACGGCGGTCATCTGCTTTTCTACTGCTATGAGATTGTGATGCGCCGCAAGCCCGGTGAAAAAATGAAGAAGTACGGCCTTTATGTTGGCATGGCTTTCATTTTCGGACTGACTTTCTTTGCGCTCGGCAACGACATCACTCGACTTTTGCAATAAGACAGAAAACTGATTTTTCCAACATTCGACAGACAGCAACTATGCAGACCGTTCGCAACCGTGTGGCCGACATCCTCGGCATTGATCTTCCGATTGTTCAGGCTCCGATGAATTACATCGCGGGTCACGCTTTGGCGGCTGCCGTGAGTGCCGCGGGTGGTATGGGTGTTCTCGGTCCCAATGCCGGCAAGGTTCAAGGTGAAGAAATCTCCATGCGCGAGCGCACACTGCGCGAGTTTTCGCGCATTCGCGAAGTGACCGACAAGCCCGTCGGCATCAATGTGGTGGTGCCCGACGGAGACAACAAGGCCGCTTTAATGTATGCCCGCAACACGGTGGAAGCGGCGGCCGAAGGCGGAGCGACGGCAGCGTTTTGCGTGGGCGGTCTTCAACCTTCGATCTTTGAACTCATTAAGTCCAAGGGCATGAAGCTCGTTGTCCGTCCCCTGACACCGACGGTGAAAAACGCCCGTGAAGCTCAGGCGATGGGCGCGGACATCTTCGTGGCAACGGGGTACGATGCAGGCGGTTTCCTACCGAGCCACCATACCGGTACGTTTTCCATCGTGCCGACGATTGTTGACGCCGTGACAATCCCCGTACTTGCCGCGGGCGGCATCAATGATTTGCGAGGTGTGCGAGCCGCCTTTGCCCTCGGCGCCGAAGGCGTTTACGTCGGCACGCGCTTTATCGCCACCAACGAATGCGCCGCCAACGATCACGCTAAGGAATTGATCTGCAAGTTAAGCGGATCCAATCTGCTTTATGTTGACGAAACCCAGCGATCGCTTCCGACGGAATTTGCCGCCGAAGCCTATGTTAAGCATCGTCTCGCGCCGACCGTACCGACGACGGTGGACCTGGTGGGGGCGCTTCGCACCGGCATGTACGACGGCGAACCTGACAAGGGCATCGTGACCGTCAACACCGGCATTGACGTTATCCGCAGCGTGGTGCCTGCCGCGCAGGTTGTGAGCGAACTGATGGCCGATTTCCTGCGCTATGCCGACTTTTTGAAAGCTAAGGCTTCGGCTGAAGAAGCAACGCCGACAGCTTGATCTCTAATTTGCTCGAACACAAACGGCCGCAGACATATCTCGAGTGTTGCGGCCGTGTTGTATCAAGGTTTGTTAAGAACCGTTTGGAAAACCTTGCAAGGACGTAAAGTTTCGCAAGGCTCTTTCACGGCATTTTGATTTTGGTCTGATTTCAAAGAAGATTTTTCATAATTTCCGCAGGGCTTCCTCCGGAGTCTTTGCAGGAGAACACAATGAGAAAAATCGTCTTTGGTTTCTGTGCGCTGACGGTCGCAACGTGGCTGCTTAATCTGGGATTCAATCCTCCTGCCATGAACGGCAGAGGTCTGACTCACGAAGTCTTTTTCCTCAACGGCGTGTTGGCCTGGGGTCTGATGGCGATGGCTATTGTCATTGCTGCCCGACCGGCATGGTTGGAAAAAGTCACTGCAACGCCGCTTGATGAACTCTATAAATGGCATCGTACGCTTGGCATCTGGGCGGCGGTACTCACGCTTTTCCACTTTTTTACGAAAGAATTGATGCGTCCCGTTCTTTCGCTCGTCACGCTTGAATCAGTCCCCAAAATTGTGCGCGGCGAATTGACCGGTTTTGATGCGTTCTGGTCCTGGATGCGCGGATTTGCCGTCGAATCTTCCGAATGGGCGACGTTGCTTGGCCTGGTTCTCTTTGTCGTGTCGTTTGTTTCGATCGTGCGGTATCACAAGTGGCTGAGCTCCCACAAACTTTTCTCCGTTCTTTTCCTGATTCTGGCTGTCCACTGCATCCGACTGATGGAACCTGCCGACATCTTTACGCCGTTCGGCTGGATCAACATTGCCGTGACCATCGTCGGTTGTTACTACTCGCTGGAACTCCTGATACGCGGCGCTGGGCGGGAAAAATCCATGAATGCAGAGATCGTTGACGTCAACACGAACAACGGCCTGACGCTCATCACGGTTAAGCCCGAAAAGCCCGTTGACATTCGTTACGGTGAATTTGCATTCCTCGGTACGTCCGGTCATGAGAAGCATCCGTTCTCGGTGGCGGGCATCAATGACGACGGGACGCTTACCTTTGCGGTCAAAGCTTTGGGCGACTACACGCGAGACGTTGTACCGACGATTCGAAAGGGCGAACGTGTGATCGTAGAAGGCCCCTGGGGGCGGTTCCGTCCAGACTTCTCGGCCCAAAAACAGTTGTGGTTGGCGGGCGGCGTCGGTATCGCACCGTTCTGCGCCTGGATGCAGGATGCTGCGAAAACTGCACACGGAAAGATCTGCCTCGTTTGGTGCATCAAGTCCAAAGAGTCCGAACCGATGTTCGACAACGTCGAAAAGATGGCCGAGCGTGCCGGCATTCGACTGGAAGTTTCCGAGTCGGCCAAGAAGCGACTCAATGCCCAATCGCTCTTTGCGGGTGCCGTTCCGGATACGGTCGCGCTGTGTGCCGGCGAAGGACTGGCTTCAGCTGTGAGTCGGGCCTACGTTGAGGCCGGCGGCAATGCCGACAGGGTTCGCAAAGAACACTTTAACTGGAGATAAGTCAGAGTATCTGTTGTTCCGAGAAAAGATAGGGTAAATTTTGCTGGTCAGGTGTCGATAGCGGCGCTTGGCCGTTTTTTTTTCAATGGCTAACCTGAATATGGCCCGATTATCCGCATATCCGGTTTTTCTTGCTGTCTACGAAGAGCGGCGCCTTGTGAAGGCTGCAGAGCGCCTTTGCGTTACGCCTTCTGCGGTGAGTCATGCACTGCGCGACTTTGAGCAAAGTCTCGGAACTAAGCTTTTTGAGCGCACGTCCGAAGGTGTGCAACCGACGATTGCAGGCCAGCGGCTCTACGCCAAAGTTAAGCCGCTTGTGGTCGGCATTGAGGCGGCCGAGCGGGAACTGAGGTCGGAAACGGCGCCTGAGCAAACCGATTTCGCTTTTGCTTCCATCCACACGTTTATCAAGGCGTTTTTCGTTCCGATTCTCGAGCGCATGCACAAGGCCGAGTTTCCCGCGAAGGTGCGCTTTCTGTCGCGATCCATGGCGGGAACAGTCTGGGCGGTAGCCGATGACGAGGCGTTGATTGGCAGTACGATGCTGCCACTTGAGCGACCGGAACGGTTTTACGTGGTGCCGCTGACAGCAATCCAAGAATATTTCGTTGTTTCGCCTGCGTACTTTGACGAGCTTCAAAGCAGACGAGTTCATCCACAGGAGCCTTGGTCACTCGAAGAAATCTTGCAACAGCCGCTCATTACCTTGCCTCGAGATTCCGTCTCGTTTGCAGGATACAACCGCTATTTCCATCAATACGGACTGCATATAGAGCCGCGCTACGAGGTGCACCAGGAGGACTTGGGGTTTGATCTGGCCGGACGGAGGCTGGGCATTTTCATAGGCTTTGAACCCGCTCTCTTCGGACATCCGGAGCTAAAGATCCTTTCTTGCCGCTCGACACTTCCAGCTCGCGAGCTGGTGCTTTTTTGCCGCAAGGAACGAGCAGACGAAGCGACTCGACGCTTGATGGATCGAATGGCCTGCGAGTTTGTTGCTCTACTTCGTAGCATGGGAAAACCGGCTCGATGAATTTTTCTCAATTTCAGTGGAGAAAAATTCTCTTTGAAAGTGATTCGGGAAGTCTAAACTTTTAATTTTGGGATAAGAAATTAAAGCCCCAGAGGAGAGATGACTATGACCCCAATCAGAATGCTGCGGACGGCTCTTGCAGCGGCTTCGGCCATGATGCTGCTTGCTGGTACCGCACAGGCGGCCGACGGCATGGACGTCGCTTCGGCAAAGACAATCTACTCACAAGGCGCCAAGGCTGACTATCTGGCCGGCTATCACATGAAGAAGAAGGTGGCCGATTGTTCGACGTGCCATCCGAACGACAAGGTAACTGACGCTCAGTCAGAAATCGACAAGAAATGCGCCACTTGCCACGGTTCCTACGAAAGTCTCGGCAAGAAGGACATGGCCGCCGGTCAGAAGATCAGCGCTCACGCCGGGCATTTGTCCATTGATTCCTGCACAACCTGCCACGGCGGACACGAAGCCTCGTTTGCCTATTGCAACAACTGCCACATTTTCGACATGCCGATGAAATTCGGCCGTCAAAAGATTGCATACACGCCGGTGGATTTGTCAATCTATCGCGATGCGATGCCGAATCGCACGGAAAAGGCTGACTTTGTGGTAGTCGGTGCGGGCGGCGCCGGTATTGCGGCGGCTATCGAAGCTTCTCGCAAAGGCCTTAAGACCATCGTGCTGGAAAAAATGCCGATTATCGGCGGTAGCTCTTTGCTGTCCACAGGCGGCATGAATGTTGCCGGTTCCAAGCAGCAGAAGGCCGCCGGCATCAACGACACGCCCGAAATGTTCACTCAGGATACGTTGAAGGTCGGCAAAGGCACGAACGACAAGGTTCTCGTCAACGTGTTGACCGAACAGAGCAACTCGGCTCTCGAATGGTTCGAATCGCTGGGCGGCAAGCTCGACCTTGACCCGGGTGTTTACGGCGGCTGCCAAGCTCCGCGCATGCACTACACCAAGTCGGGCGGCATCGGTCGCTACATGATCAAAGAAATGAAGCCCGCGCTGGAAAAGTCCGGTGCAGATGTTCGCGTCAACTCGCAGGTGGTTCGTCTTGAGCGCGACAAGAACGGCGCCGTGACGGGCGTTCTGGTCAAAGGCAAGAACACGGGCCTGTATCGCATCAGCGCTCCGACCGTGCTTCTGGCAACGGGCAGCTACGCCAACAACGGTACGCTCGTGAGCAAGTACCATCCGGAATTCTTCGGCATGGTGACCTCGGCTCAGCCGGGCTCTCACGGTGACGGCATCTATTTGGGCCAGGACGTGGGCGCGAAGGTGACGCATCTCGAACGAGTTCAGGTGCATCCGAACATTGCTTCCGGCACGAGCCTGATGATCACTCTTGCGATGCGCACCAACGGCGGCATCCTTGTCAACAACAAGGGCCAGCGTTTCTTCAACGACAATGCCCCGCGCAACGAACTGGGCGCCGCGATGCTCAAGCAACCCGCTCAGAAGGTTTGGTTGATCTACGATGACGCCGTTGTTGCCAAGCGTCCGAAGGTGCATCAGGGCTACGTGCGCCTCGGTGTTGTGACCGAAGCCGATACGCCGGAAGCGCTGGCCAAGAAACTGGGGCTGCCGGCAGAGGAATTTGCCAAGACCATGAAGCGTTACGCAAGTTTCGTGAAAGCCAAGAACGACGCCGACTTCGGACGTAAGGAACTGCCCGAACCGCTCAACCAAGGCAAGATTTACGCCATTGATGTGGTGCCTGCTATCGGCGGTACGTTGGGTGGTTTGCGCACCGACGCCCGCACGCATGTGCTCGACACAAACGGCAAGAAGATTCCGGGCCTGCTTGCTGCCGGTGAAGTCGTCGGCGAATGGCACGGTGACGACCGCTACGGCGGTAATGCTGTGGCCGGCAACATCGTCTTCGGCCGCATCGCGGCTCAGGAGGCGGCTGCAGCCGTCGGGAAATAATGCTTGATTGACTAGCCGCTTGCCGTATGACAAGTCAAGCGGTGACTTCAAAAAACCGGGAGCAGGTCCACTCGGGCAGGCTTCCGGTTTTTTGCTCCGATGAGCAAATGTGTAAAGCTCACTGAGCTAACGCAAATCGGTCTTCTTTTGCGACATTTCTCCATACCATTCCACGAGGAAGTTAGGTATAACCTCCTAGTCAAAATCACCTAGTTGATCGATGATCAACACAAAATTAGGAGAGAAGGAATGGCTCTAACTCGTCGCAATCTGATTTCCGCAACGATTCTGGGCGCTGCCGCAGTAGCAGCTCCGATGGCTCAGGCAAAGCAAAAGACGCCTTTGAAGCCTATGAAGGTCAGCCCGAAGCGCCGCGTGCTCATCCAGTCGAGTTCCCGATATCACAATTCTGGTTATCTAGACTTTGCGGGTGATCAGTACGAAAAACTGTTTGGCAAGGAAAAGTACGAAATTCTCTTCATTCCGTATGCGAAGGTGGCTGGAACCTACGACGCCTACGAAGAACAGGTTCAGGATGCCTTCAAGCCCTACGGCCACAAGATCGTGAGCATTCATCGCTTTAAGGATCCGCAGAAGGCTGTGCGCGAAGCCAAGGCGATCGCTGTCGGCGGCGGCAACACCTGGGCTCTGGTGACGCGCATGTACGAAGCGGGCATCATCGATCTGATCCGCGAACGCGTCAACGCCGGAGTCCCGTACTGCGGCTGGTCCGCAGGCGGCAACGTCGCTTGCCCGACGCTGCGCACCACTAACGACATGCCGATCGCAGAGCCCCCGTCCTTCAACACCTTCGGCTTCATTCCGTTCCAAACCAATCCGCACTTCATTTCGGGCGGTACGCAGGGTCTTAACAATGAAACCCGCGAAGATCGTCTTGAAGAGTTCCTTTGGTACAACAAGGATGAAGAAGTGATCGGTCTGCCGGAAGGTACGGCTCTCTTTGTGACCGGTGAATTTGACTGCGAAGTGATTGGCCCGAAGGACAGCGAAGCTCTCTACTGGTTCCGTCAGGCTGAAAAGGGTATGAAGCTTGAACGCATCCCGCTGGGCACGAAGTTCGATCTGCGTAAGATCGTTCCGGGTGGCAAGCTCTGATTAACGAGAAAGTGAAATGACCGTCGTTCTTTGAACTGACGGTTATGAATCGGGCGACAGACTTTTTGCAAAGTTTGCCGCCCGATTGATTTTGCAGTTGTGAAACGAGTCGAAGCATCTCTTGCATTCGACCCGTTGTCGGATCTCTAATCCGTGTGCGAAACAGCAGGTGTCCGGATTATTTCTTCTCAACCTTGGCCCACGGATCAAACTTGGGCGTGTTGGGACCGGACGGCGGCAGTACCGGATATTCAACCTTGGGCTGATCGCCCGTCAAGGTCTTCAGGAACGCGGTGATGTCATTGATTTCCTGCTTGGTGTAGCGTTTGCCGAGCTGAAGATCGCCCATGATGGCGACGGATTCTTCAAGCGACCAGACGGCACCGTCATGGAAGTACGGATAGGTAAGTTCGATGTTGCGCAGCATCGGGACCTTGAAGGTCATGCGATCCTGATCACGTCCGGAAATGGCCTTGACGCCTTCGGCGGTGTTCGTGGTCTTATAGGGACGCACGACCCCCATCTTTTGGAAGGACTGACCGCCCAACTGAGCGCCGTTGTGGCAGATCGTGCAGCCCGATTCCTTGAAGAGCTTGTAGCCGTTCAATTCCTGCTGGGTGATTGCGTTTTTGTCGCCCTTGAGCCACTTGTCGAATCGAGCGTTCGGGGTAACGAGCGTGCGTTCAAATTCGGCCATGGCTTCGGTGATGCGCTTGATGTTGACCTCAGCGTCGCCGAAGGCCTTTTTGAAGTAGGGAGCGTAGCCGGGAATTGACGCGATGACCTTCACCGCCATTTCGTGGGTGGATGCCATTTCAAGCGGATTGGCGATGGGGCCGGCAGCTTGTTCGGCAAGCGTTTTGGCTCGGCCGTCCCAGAACTGGGCGACCTGACCGAAGGAGTTCAATACGGTCGGTGAATTGATCGGACCTTGCGCCCAGCGGTCGCCAATGGAAGTCTGCAAATTGTCTACGCCGCCCGTAGCGAGGTTGTGGCAACTGTTGCAGGAAATAAAGCCGGAGCGGGACAGACGCGGTTCGAAGAAGAGCATTTTGCCGAGTTCGACCAGAGCCGGATTTTTGACTTCAACCGGTTCAATGGGGTCAATGGGTTCGGCGGCCTGAACGGAGGCGCACAGCGACATCAAGGCGCCGGCGATGGCGCAGCTGAGAGCAAGTTTTTTCATGAGAGTCTCTCCTGTTTTTGAGAAGGCTGCTTGCAGTAGAGAAGGTGTCGCAAACAGGTTGCGAGCATCGTAGGCAGAGGAGAGTGCGGGTGTCCAATACTGATTTTCTACCTGGTCGATAGGCCTTCACTATGAGGCGAGCAAAGACCAGGAATTACAGGTGAACTCGATCTGTATCACTTTGATTAAAAAAGAAAAAATGTCCTAGCTGGTATTGTGAATACACAAACGACTTCGGAATCAAGAATTCGGAAAAACGCGAATGGATATTTGTCTCGGATGAAGAAAAGTACCTGAAAAGCGTTGTTGTGTTGATCTTCAACCGAGGTTTGCTACAACCTCTGCCGAGCGCTAGTCAATGTCAATCAGCGACCTGCAACGACGGTGTTTGCGGTTTTTGCCGTATTCATTCAGAAGCCCCGAATTGAGTCACGGAGAGAATTCGGTAACTCTAAGTATGGAGCGTGAAAACTCAAGCGTAAATAATCTTTGATGTCGGACTCGATATGGCCGATGTGCCTAGCTTCAGCGTTGGCAGAGGCAAAGCAGCGAGGCGGGTATGCGTTCTCAGGCGGACTTGTGACAAAGAATTCGCAAGAAAGGTTTCTGACGCTTGAGCAAGGTTATTTGAGTGCGGATTTACACCGATTTTGAACTCAAAGATACAACTCGTCGAAAAATGTCCTCATAAAGATAGCTCACACGCGGTAAACTTACGCGACATTTTGTTTCTGCGATTCCGTCCACGGTTGGCAAGGCGTTCGACCGCGGGCGGTTTTGTGCATGCACTGACAACACAGATTCACGCTTAACTCATGACGGGCACGTTCATCAAAACAGCCCTGGCTGGGGCGGTTTCGGCATTTTTGGCCGCGGCTGCATCCGCGCAGGTTTTCACCATTTCCGACATTCGCGTCGAAGGCATTCAGCGTACCGAGCCCGGTACGGTCTTTTCGCATCTGCCGTTTCGCGTAGGTGACGAATACAATCCGGAGCGCGGTGCGGAAGCTATTCATCAGCTCTATTCCTCCGGGTTGTTCCGTGACATTGATCTTTCAATCGACGGGACCGTGCTGGTGGTGAACGTTGTTGAACGTCCTGCCGTGGCCGCTATTGACACGAACGGAATCAAGGCCTTTGACAAGGACGGCGTGGAAAAGAGTCTGCGTGACGTCGGTTTGGCAGAAGGCCGTATTTTTGATCACTCAATTCTTGAACGTGCCGATCAGGAATTGCGCCGTCAGTACTTGTCTCAGGGCTACTATGGCGTCGACATCAAGACATCGGCCACACCGCTTGAGCGCAATCGTGTACGCATCACGATCAATGTTGACGAAGGTGCCGCATCCTCCATCAAGCAAATTCGGTTTGTAGGCAATACCGTTTTTGACTCGGACGAGCTGGCCGACCAGATGCAGCTTTCCGAACACAAGTGGTCGAGTTTTTATACCAAGCGCGACCTGTATTCGCGTGAAAAGCTTGCTGCCGACCTTGAAACCCTTCGCAGTTTTTATCAGAACCAGGGCTATCTTGACTTCAAGGTCGATAGCGTCCAGGTGTCTGTGGCGCCGAATAAATCCGACATTTTCATCACGATTAACGTAACCGAGGGCAAGCAGTACACTGTCAACGACATTACCCTAGGCGGCGATATGCTGGGGTTGGATGACGAGATCAAGCCGTTGGTTATTTTTGAGCCGGGCGAGATCTACAACGCCGAACGCATCAATGAGATGACGAAGACGATTGTGGACAAGTTCTCAGCTTTGGGCTATGCCTTTGCAACCGTTACGCCCAACCCCGTTCCTATTGAAGGCAAGGACGCTGTCAATATTGTGCTGACGGTTGACCCGGGGCGTCGCGCTTATGTGCGTCACGTCAATATCACCGGCAATACCCGTACCCGCGACGACGTCATTCGTCGTGAAGTTCGTCAGTACGAGTCCGCATGGTTTGACAGCGAGAAGGTAAAAATTTCGCGAGATCGTATTGATCGTCTGGGCTACTTTGATTCGGTGACTGCCGAACCCAAGCCTGTGGAAGGCACGCGTGATCAGGTTGACCTGGAAATCAATGTGAAGGAACGTCCGACGGGCTCCATTTCGCTTGGTGCCGGTTACTCCACGTCCGACGGCGTGATTCTGTCGGCAGGCTTTGCGCAGGACAACGTGTTCGGTTCGGGCAAGTCCTTCAGTGTTGAAGTCAATACGTCCAAGAGTATGCGCACTTACGCCGTGAGCTTGGGTGAACCGTATATCACGCCGGAAGGCATCAGCCGCCACATTGACTTGTACGATCGCCGCGTCGACTTGGACGAACTCGACGTTTCGAATGTGGCTTACGAAACGATCGGTGCCGGTCTGAGCTTCGGTATCCCCGTGACGGAATTGGATCGTGTCTTCTTGGGAGCGCGATTGGAACAAACCCAGGTTGATCTGCGTGGTAGTCGAACTGGAGCAATCGCCGGTGATAGTGACAACAACTCCCCCGAACGTTATTGGAACTACGTTGACCAATACGGCGACAGTCCGAAAGCTGCCCTTTTGACATTAGGATGGTCTCGAGACTCGCGTGACAACGTGCTGGCGCCGACTCGCGGCCGTTACCAACGTGTGTCAGCTGAATTTGCTCTGCCAGTCTGGGATCAGCGCTACTACCGCGCGACCTATCAGTTGACGCAGTACTTCCCGTTGTCCAAGGCCTGGACGCTCGGCATGAACTTCCAGTTCGGCTACGGTGATACCTACGGCGACAAGATGTTCCCGTTCTTCAAGAACTTCTACGCCGGCGGCATCGGGTCGGTACGCGGTTTCGAAACATCGTCAATCGGTCCGCGTGACACCAACGACGATCGCTTGGGTGGTGATCGTCAGTTGATTTTCTCGGCCGAATTGCTGACACCGTTGCCGGGCGCAGACCGTACGTTGCGTGGTCTGCTCTTCTTCGATGCCGGTACCGTATGGGGTTACGAAAGAGTCCTGGGTACCCACAGTTACGAACGCCAGGACATGGACTTCGGCGAATTGCGCTACTCCGTCGGTTTCGGTGTGGCATGGATTTCGCCGTTGGGGCCGCTGAAGTTCTCTCTGGCCTTCCCGCTTAACAAGAAGGACAGCGACGACGTTCAGCGCTTCCAGTTCCAGATCGGTACGGGCTTCTAACTCTCAGGTATAAAATAAAAAAAACTGTGTGACCGAATGCACGGTATGGCCGGCATTCGGTTGTCTCAGAGGTTCGGCGGATACGCCATGTAACTCTTTTTATCGGCAAAACGGCGTAAAAGCTCCTAAGATGCGAGCAAGACGTTTTCCGACAAGACTTTCAGACTCGAAAGGAAGCAAACAGATGTTTAAGAAGATTCTGACGGCTGCTGCCGTTGCTGCTGTGATGTGCGGTTCGGCTTCGGCTGTTGCTGCGGACTTCAAGATCGGCCTTGTTTCTCCGGCTCGTATTCTTGCCGAATCCGCCCCGGCTGTTGCCGCACAGGAAAAACTCAAGACTTACTTCAAGAAGCGTGAAGACGAACTCAACCGTGACATTCGCGACTTCCGCACGCGTGCGCAGAAGTTTGAGAAGGATAGCCCGGTGATGACTGACAGTGAACGTCTCAAGCAGCGCCAGTCGCTTGCCGAGACCGAACGTGACATTGCTCGTCGTCAGCGTGCTCTCGTTGAAGAACGTAACCAGCGTGCCAACGAAGAGAGCCAGATCATCCTGCAACGTGCCAATCGCATTATCCAGGACATTGCCAAGAAGCAGAAGTTTGACCTGATTATTCAGGACGCCATCTGGGTGAGCCCGAAGGTTGACATCACCGAACAGGTGATCAAGGAACTCAACAAGCCTGCCAAGTAATTTATGCTTGTGCTCAAAGGGCATGATCGAAGGCCATTGGAACACCTCTTTCCAAGTGCTGTCGGTCGCCCTGAGAGCGGGGAAAGAGCAAGCCGCGCCGACTTTTCCGGTCGAAGCGCGGTTTTTTGCAGATGATTTTTGCCGATCCTTGTCGAACGAGGATTTCGGCGCCTTCAGGAAATGACGCTATGTTCCGAATCGAAGCTTTGATCCGTGAAATCGAAACGCTCTCCGAAGGGCGACTGACAAGTACGCCGCTGTGCGGAGCCGAAAATTTGACTGTGCGCACGTTTGCGCCGCTCAATCATGCGGCAGCCGATACCGTTGCCTTTTTGGCGCAGTCCAAGTACCGTGACGAAGCCAAGGCTTCGCAGGCCGGCGTTTTGGTGATCTCGCAGGCCGACAGCGACGCGATGTACGGCGAGCAGGGGCCGCAGCGTCCTGTCGTCATCACGAAAAATCCCTACGCTTGGTTTGCTTATGCGCTGCAGATCATGACCCGTCGTCCGATGCCCGCCGGCGGCATTCGTGAAGGCGCACATGTCGATCCGACGGCAAAGGTTGCGCCTTCGGCAGTGATTGAAGCCGGTGCCACGGTGGCTGCGGGCGCCGTGATCGGCGAAAACACACGCGTGTATCCCGGTGCCTATATCGGCGAGGGGACAGTCGTGGGCGACAATTCAATTATCTATGCCAACGCCACTGTCTACCACGGCTGCCACATTGGCAATCGCGTCATTCTTCACTCCGGCTGCGTGATCGGTGCCGATGGTTTCGGCTTTGCGCCGCTTGACGGCCATTGGGTGAAGATTCCGCAAATCGGCGGCGTGACGATCGAAGACGATGTGGAAATCGGCGCCAACACGACGATTGACCGAGGTGCACTTGAAAACACACTCGTTCGCAAGGGCAGCAAACTGGACAACCAGATTCAGCTCGGTCATAACTGCAAGGTGGGTGAGTGTACCGTGATGGCTGCCTGCACGGGCGTTGCAGGCTCAACGCATATCGGTAACCACTGCATTATCGGCGGCGCGGCCAATATCAACGGCCATATCGAAATTCCCGACGGCGTAAGCGTCGGACCTGCCACCTCGCTTATGAGCTGGCACAAAGGCGAAAAGGTGATGTCGGGCTTCTTCCCGGCCATGGGACACCGCGAATTCGAACGCGCAGCCGTCCTTGTGATGAATTTGCCCAAGATGCGCAAGCAGATAAAGGATCTCGAGACGCGTCTTGCTGCTCTTCAGCCGAAAGGTTGAAGCGGGCCTTAGTGCTCGGTGTTAATATTTTTTCGTCTTGCGCTCGCCGTTTGCGGGCGTAGACTTCAACCCGGTTTGTCGAGATTTCCGACGACATTGAACTTTCTAGGACTGCCCGAAGAAGGCAGATGAGATAACCCCAATGGCTGACACGAAAACCATTCATGACATCATGCGGATTTTGCCGCACCGTTTTCCGTTTCTTTTGATCGACCGTGTGCTCGAAATCAGCGATGATCACACAACGTGCAAGGTTCTCAAGAATGTGACGGCAAACGAACCGCAATTCACAGGGCATTTTCCCGAATACCCCGTGATGCCCGGAGTGCTCATCATCGAAGCGATGGCTCAGGCTTGTGCCGTGCTCGGCATTGCGCGCCTTACTGAAGAACAACGCCAAGAAAAGGCCTTGTTTTTCTTTGCCGGCATTGACGAGGCTCGTTTCAAGCGCGTTGTCCAGCCCGGCGACCAGCTGATTTTTGAGTGCAAGTTCGTTAAGGCTCGCGCCGGCATCGGCTGGTACGAAGCCCGCGCGCTGGTTGACGGTCACGTAGCGTGCGAAGCCAAGCTCATGTGCGCTCGTCGCAAAGCCGAATAAACATTTAAACCTCAAGCCTCAATTTTTTTTGAGGGCTTTTCAAGTAGCGCACACGGGACAATTCTTGTGTGCGCTATTATTCGCGCAGGCGCGTGAATAATTTTCACGGTTTTACGACGAAGTGCGGGCGAAACTTTGCCCGAGCGTTCTCCCTTGGAAGGGGAGACATTTTCTTATTGCTGCTAGAAATGGGCTCGAGTGGCCCTGCGAAAGGATAGTCATGGCCAAAATCCATCATTCCAGCATTATCGATATTCGAGCCGAACTTGACGATGACGTTGAGGTCGGACCGTTTTGCATGGTGGGGCCGCACGTTCGCATCGGCGCCGGTACCGTTCTCGAAAGTCACGTGGTTGTCAAAGGGCTGACCACGATCGGTCGCAACAATCGCTTTTTCCAAGGTGCTGCTATCGGTTGCGAACCGCAGGACAAAAAGTACAAGGGCGAAGAAACCTATCTTGAAATCGGCGACGACAATATCGTCCGCGAAAACTGCACGATTTCAACCGGCACGATTCAGGATCAAAGTATCACCCGTGTCGGCAGCCGCAATCTGCTGATGGCAAACGTTCACGTCGCGCACGACTGCGTGCTTGGCAACGACCTTATCATCGCCAATAACGTGGCTCTTGCCGGACATGTGCATGTTGATGACTTTGCCGTGATCGGCGGTCAGACCGGTGTACACCAGTTCGTTCACATCGGTACACGCTCTATGACGGGGGGCGTTTCGGGCCTTACTCACGACTTGCCGCCGTATGTGATTTGCTCGGGCAATCCTGCCAAGAGTTTCGGACTCAACCTAGTGGGTTTGCGCCGTGCAGGGTTTTCGAGCGACACGATCGGCCGAATCAAGGGACTGTACAAGGCGCTTTACATGGAAGGACTCATGGTGGCGCAGGCCGTTGAACGGATGGACGCTCAGATTGCCGATGCTCCCGAAGAAATCCGTCCGATTCTTTCCGCAATGCGCGACTTCGTTGCCAACAATACGCGTGGCATCGTCCGTCCGTAAGCCGAATTAAAGTTCGAAGAGCCCGTCGGGAAGCTCATTTCCTGCGGGCTTTTTCTCTGTAGTACTTTGACACCCCGAGGTTTGTATGACCGAGCAGGTTGCCGAATTGAGCACCGCAACAGCCCAGCCGTTGAGCTACGCCGACGGTGCCGCCTGGCTTGCCGGCGAAGCCAGTGGAGATTTTTTGGCCAGTCTTGTGCTCCCAGAAGTTGCCAAACGCATGGACGGTGCGCCTCAGTTTGGCGTGGGCGGCGAGAGGATGCTGGCGGCCGGCCTTGAGGGGTGGTATCCGGCAAACCGCCTTTCGGTGCGCGGCTACGTTGAGGTACTCAAGAAGTTGCCCGGCATTTTGATGTTGCGGCGCGCCATGCTCAAGCGCATCTCCGAAATTCGTCCCCGTGTTTTCGTGGGTGTCGATGCGCCGGACTTTAACCTCGGTGTGGAAGCCAAGTTAAAGCAAAGGGGAATCCGTACGGTTCACTTTGTTTCGCCTTCCATCTGGGCATGGCGTCCGGAGCGAATCCATAAGATCCGCGCTGCTGTCGACCATATGCTTTTGGTGTTTCCGTTTGAAGAGGAAATCTACAAGCGCGAAAATGTGCCTGCAACATATATCGGACATCCGCTTGCTGGCGTCATTCCGATGGTGCCGGACACCGATGGAGCACGTCGCAAGCTTGGCATTGAAGCCAACGGCGAACCGGTCTTTGCCGTGCTTCCGGGCTCTCGCAAGGATGAAATTTTTGGTTGCGGCCCCGTGTTTTTTGAAGCCTGCGAGCGTGTGATCGAACGCATTGGTGCAGGGCACTTTGTGGTGCCTGCCATTGACGCACAGGCTCGCGAGTGGATTGCGTCCGTTGCCACGCGCAACCGCCGTCTAAGCGATCGTCTTACTGTCGTGACGGGGCAATCCCATGCGGTGCTGGAAGCTTCTGATGCCGTTTTGGTGGCTTCCGGTACGGCTGCTCTGGAAGCGGCACTCTACAAGAAACCCATGGTGGTGGGTTACGCAATGCCTGCTTTGTCGGCTTTGATCATGAAGGACAAGGGGCTGATTCCCTATGTGAGTCTCCCCAATATCCTTGCCGGCCGAGCCATTGTGCCTGAATTCTTGCATTACTACTGCACGGCAGACGCTATGGCCTGCAGCCTTATCGAGCAACTCAAAGACAGCCGTCGCAAAACACTCGCAGAGATTTTCACGGCGATGCACGAGTCACTTTTGCGTCCTACGGCGGATTTGGCTTCTGAGGCCATCATGCAGACGGCAGGAGCGGCTCGCCGATGAGTTCCAAAACGATTCCGATTGCCGAAGAATCACAGGCCAGTTCTCCAATGCGTCTTCCGGTGCCGATATCCGGGCGCATTCGCATTGAAAATGGACAACTGATAGATGAGCGCGGTCGTCCTTTGCGCGATCTTCGCATCTCGCTTACGGATCACTGCAATTTCCGTTGCCGTTATTGCATGCCCAAGGAAAAGTTTGATACCAAGCATCAATTCCTGGCGCATACGGAGTTGCTTTCGTTTGAAGAAATCAAGCGATTGGTCGGTATTTTTCTGCGTTTCGGTGTTCAGAAGATTCGTCTGACGGGAGGTGAGCCGCTGCTGCGCAAGCACGTTTGCAATCTGATTGCCGACTTGAAGGCCATGCGCACCACGAGCGGCAAGAGCCCTGACATAGCCATGACGACCAACGGCACGCTCTTAAAACGTATGGCTGCCGACCTGAAGGCCGCGGGACTCGATCGTGTTACGGTCTCGCTGGATGCTCTCAACGAGGAGCTTTTTCAGTCGATTAATGATGTGGGTTTTCCGGCCGCTAAGGTGATCGAATCCATCGAAGCGGCGCAGGCGATCGGAATTCCGGTTAAGCTCAACACGGTCGTTAAGCGCGGAATGAACGAAGGAGAAATCATTCCGATTCTGGAGCGTTTCCGCCACACGGGCGTGATTGTGCGCTTCATTGAGTACATGGATGCGGGGACCGCCAACGGCTGGCGCATGGATGACGTTGTGCCGTCTGCTGAACTTGTGGAACGCATCAATACCGTTTGGCCGATTGAACCGATTGATCCCAATTACACAGGGGAGACAGCGACTCGCTGGCGTTATAAGGACGGAGCAGGGGAGATCGGCTTTATTAGTTCCGTGACGCAGGCATTTTGCAAGGACTGTTCGCGCGTGCGTTTGTCGATCGAAGGTAGCCTCGTGCTGTGCCTCTTTGCCGATCGCGGTTATGACTTGAGAACACTTTTGCGCGGCGGCGCGACGGATGACGAAATAGCGGATGCCATTGCGCGTATCTGGAGTGCGCGTGACGATCACTACTCTGAGATTCGTTTGTCGGAAACGCAAAAGCGTAGCCGAAGCAGAATCGAGATGCAGTTCATTGGGGGATAGAGAGAAGGCGGCACAGAATGCCGCCCGTAGATCTCATTTTTTAAGATCGTGCAGTAGCTTTTTTCGCACTCTTTTCCTTAAGAGCTTCAAGCGCCTTCACGACGTCTGATTCTTTCCATCGGGTGCATCTTTTGCTGAATCTCTTGCCTTTAGGTAGCTTGCCAATGGCAGCCCATTTCTAAACGCAAGATTTTGCGATCCCTAAAAATTCTGCGCTCTGCTTTGCGCTCAAATATTTTTCCATGAAGTTACCTCCTGGTGGGGACTCCTGAGTTGGTTCAGGAGTTATTTGAAAATCCGTTTTTGTAACGGACGATTCCCGGCATGCCTGCCGAGGAATGACAACAACTTTCTACTCATAGGTAGCGTCAGTGTTGCTATGATCTGCAGGGCGCTCGGAACGGCTTTTTGCCTTCTGGAGAAAGATTTGTTTGAAAGGAAAAATATGAATCGTCGTCGTCTTTTGATGTTTGTGTCTTCTATTGGTGCGGTTTCTTTGGCTGGTTGCGCCTCTTCGCAAAAGGGAGACAAGCTCGTCGGTACGTTTCATATTGATCCAAACGATCCCTACGGTAAGCTCAAGCAGTACAGAAGCTCAATCAATCTTCTGAGCGCTCGTCTCGCAGTGGCGTTCCAGAACCTCTTTAGCATCGGTGAGCTGTACAAGGAAGGCCCCCGTGGCGACGAGATCATGAAGGCGAGTCTCGAGGACATCAAGACGCTTCACGCCGAACTCAACAAATACCTGCAAAAAGCCCCTGAAATCCGTCAGACGATCCAGCCTGAAAACGCTAAGCTCTTGGCTGCTTACGACGAATACATCAAGGCGCTTGCCGGGGTTGCAGCCATTGACTACGGCGATATCAGCCAGGAACGCATTGACGCACTCGTGAAGGCCGGTTCCGATATGGAGCCGCTGATTCCGTAACTGCTCGGGTTCTACAAGAGACTTTCTCGAAAATCCGAAAAACGATGCGCGGCCGCCTGAATTTCAGCGACGGCCGAATTGTGTTTGCTGTCGCTTGAAGTACACTATGACTGACCAGTCGGTCATTTATAGCGGAGCCTAAGATGACGCAAACATCAACGCGCTGAATCGCAAAGATTCTTTGTGCCCTTGCCGCCACAGTCTGTGCGGCCAGCTCAGCTTGGTATTGGATGGTCGGCAGACACCAGGAAACGACGGACGACGCCTATGTGAGCGGCAACGTCGTGAGCGTCATGAGCCAGGTTTCGGGACGCGTCGAGAAGGTTCTCGTCAGGGACCATCAATACGTCAAAGCCGGAGAACGGCTGATCGTTATCGATCAGACGGACGCCAAGTTGGCTTTGGATGCTGCGTTAAGTTCGCTTGGCATTACGGTCCGCGAAACGGCACAACTTACGCATCGGCTTGCAGAGGTGCGAGCACGCATCCGCAGTGAGAGGCTTAATCTCAAACAGAAGAAAGACGATTACGAACGGCGTCACGCGCTGTTTGCCAATCGCGCCGTGAGCAGTGAAGAGTATTTGCACGCCAAAGATGCCTATGGGGCCGCACAACACGACCTTGAAGCGTTGCGAGCTCAGGAATCGGAACTCATCATCGCCGTCGGCACTACGCCCATTGAACGGCACCCGAATGTGCTTGCCGCCTCAGAACGTGTGCGTGAAGCGGCGTTGGAGCTCTCGCGTACCGAGATTCGAGCTCCCGTGTCGGGACGAATCTCAAAGCGCAATGTGCAGGCCGGTCAAGTGGTTTCGGTCTCCCGCGCACTCATTGGAATTGCCGCTGTGGATGAGCTGTGGGTGGACGCCAACTTCAAAGAGTTGCAGCTTGAGCGAATTCGCGTGGGGCAGCAGGCTGAAGTGACGGTCGATGTCTATGGCGCAAAGCGTGTCTACAAAGGTCGTGTGGCGGGTGTAAGCGCGGGGACAGGAAGCGCTTTTTCGCTGTTGCCGGCTCAAAACGCTACCGGTAACTGGATCAAGATCGTGCAGCGTGTTCCGGTCAAGATCCTCCTTGAGGGTAAGACCGATGCTGAGGAAGCTCCTTTGCTGATCGGACTGTCTGCTTATGTCAAGGCTGATTTGAAAAGCCCTGCCGAACCGGTCGCCGAGCCGCTTCCCAAAGCGTTTACAAACGCACTCGAGCCGACGGATTTCTCTGAGATTAACCGCGTCATTGACGGTGTGATTGCCGAAAACAGCATGCAAGGTCAAAGCATGAAGGAGAAGTCATGACAACAATGTCTCGAGCGGCCGGAAATTTGCAAGGACTTGCTGCCTTTGCGGTTTGCCTTGTGACTGCCATGACGGTGCTCGATACGACGATTGCCAATGTATCGTTGGCAACGATTGCCGGCAATTTGGGCGCCTCGCAATCGCAGTCGACTTGGGTGATCACGTTCTACGGCGTAGCCAACGCCATTGTGATTCCGATCACCGGGTGGCTGTCGGCTGTGTTCGGGGCGCAGCGTCTCTTTTTGTTCTGCACGGCAGCGTTCGTGGCAGCATCTTTGTTTTGCGGCATGTCCAATTCTCTGGGTATGCTCATAGTCTGCCGCATTTTGCAGGGTGCAGCCGCAGGTCCCCTGATGCCGCTTTCTCAGAGCCTTCTGATTGCGATTTTCCCGGAAAGCCGCCGCACGCTTGCGCTCTCATTGTGGTCGATGACCATGGTGGTGGCACCCGTGCTCGGTCCTATTCTGGGCGGCTTCATCTGCGAGAACTGGTCCTGGCACTGGGTGTTCTTTGTGAATGTTCCTGTAGGCGGCCTGGCGGTCGTGATTCTGTGGCTCATTCTCAGCAGCGCAGCCAAACCGGAAAAGGCTCCGCCCATTGATACGATCGGCCTTGTGCTTGTGATCCTCGGTATCGGTGCCTTGCAGCTGATGCTGGACGAAGGCAAAGACGAAGACTGGTTTGCATCCACCTATATCTGTGTGCTTGCCGTCATCAGTTTGGTTTCGCTGACAGCTCTGGTGCTGAGAGAATTGTCGGTCGAGAGTCCCGTTGTCGATTTGAAACTCTTTGCACATAAAAACTTCGCGGTCGGCACGCTTTGCCTGTGTGTGGGCTACGGTGTTTATTTTGCGGCGACGTTATTGCTTCCGATGATGTTGCAGCAACAGTTGGGATATACCGCAAGTTGGGCCGGTTTGACATTGGCGCCCGTGGGCATCATTCCGATTCTTTCAACGCCGATTCTCGGTAAATTTTCCTCAAAACTCAATTTGAGACTGATTGCCTGTCTGGCCTTTGTCGGTCTTTCGGCCGCCTGTCTGCTTCGCGCCGGCATTTCGCCGTCTGTCGATTATGAAACGCTTGCTTGGCAGCAATTCTGGCAAGGTTTTGCCGTGGCGTTTTTCTTGATGCCGGTGACGGCCGTTCTGCTCACGGGCCTTACCGATGCACAAGACGTTGCCAATGCCACGAGTTTGTCGACGAGCCTTCGCGTGTTGTCGGGGTCAATTGCATCATCACTTACGACAACGTTTTGGTCTCGTCGGGAAGCCCTTCACCATGAGCGACTGACCGAGGTGATCAATCCTTTCAATGAAACATTTATGCAAGCCTGCGATGCAGCCACGGCCTCCGGTCTCGATCCGCTGGCTTTTGCGGCTCAAGTGCAGTCCGAAATCACGCGACAAGGCTACATTCTGGGCTTTGTCGAGCTCTTTGGCTGTTTTGCGCTTATCTGCATTGTTTTTGCGTTTGTCATCTGGTTGGCTGACGGACCGAGCCGTTCGACAGCAAAGTCGGCATAATCGCTTCGAGCAAGAGGTACATATGCCAAGAAAAGTTTCTGCACAACACCGTGAAGCCCTTCTGGACGCTGCGCTCGAGTGTTTTTCCGAGCGTGGTTTTGATGCGACTCGAGTCGAAGACATTGCGCGCATGGCCGGCGTAGCCAAAGGTTCCGTCTACACCCACTTTAAGGATAAGGAAGCGCTGTTTCAGGGGCTCATCGAATCAACTCTGATTCCGCTTTACCAGCAGGCGCAAGAGCTACAAAAAGACGAAACGCTTACACTGAGAGAAAAAATTACGCGTGCTGCGCAACCGCTTTTGGACGACAACGGCAATTCAAAATCTGCTCGCGTGATGCGGCTTTTTTGGTCGGAGAGTCTGCACAATCCCTCGTTTGTCAATACTTTCTACCGTGAATTTGTTGACGGGGTCTTGGCTTTCGGTGCTCAGACGCTCATTGATCCGTCCGACAGAGACATACCGGAAGCGTTACGTGAACATCCTGAACTGCTTTTTGCTGGGCTTGTGCAGGGTCTCCTGTGGCAAGGTGTTTTCGCCGATTCCTGCGCTCTGGACTTGCAGGCACACTGGCAAGCGCACCTTGATTTGCTCTTGGGCAAAGACGAACGCTGATTTTTCGTAAAAGAAACGCCGGACAAGCCGGCGTCCATGAAAAGACTGTGCGTCACGCCGCTAGGTAGGGCAATGCATACAAGAGCACTGCCAAAATGCAGGCGGCGGCTACGATGACTTTCCAGATAAGGTATTCGCGATCCATTGCAGCGATTTCTGAGGGATCTTGCGGCATGTCGAGTGCGCCGGTTTGCTCGAGCGTGGGCGTGGCGTTTTGAGCCTCTGCGTTGCGTCGACTGCAGTAAAAGTAAATCGCCAATCCCAACACGCACCAAATGACGCCCGTGATGAAGGCGTTGGTATCGAGCTGCGTCATCATGTAAAGATAAATGATCGCAGACACGGGAGCGCCGACTGCAACCAGAGGCGCTTTGTAGGGGCGTTGCAGTTCAGGGCGACGACGGCGCAGCGCCCAGGCGGCCAGGATGCCGATGACGTAGTAGAGCAGGTCGGCAAAGAGCGACAGCGACGCAATGTAAATGAGCGAGTCGGTTGCGATCAAAGCCATCGTGAGCACGCCCAGCGTGATGATGGCAACATGCGGCGTCTGAAAGCGGCTCGTCTTTGCAAAAACGCTTGGCATCACGCCGTCTCGCGCCATCGTAAAGAGGTAGCGCGGGATGGTGGCGATCGAGGCGTTCATGGTGGAGAAGTCGCCGCCGAAGGCAACGCCCGCTGCCAAAAGAGCCAACGGCAACCCCAGGATGCCGGCAGCCTTCATGGCATCGGCATAGGGTGCCTGAGCGGTGGCCAAAGAGGCGAGGCTTTCCACCGGCGTGATGGCGATCAGGAACCATTGGAAAAGCGCGTTGACCGCAAACACCACGAACGGTGCGAGGAAAAGAGCCCGTGGGATGTTAATACGCGGGTACTTGATTTCTTCGCCCATGGCGACGCACGCTTCAAAACCCGCGAAGCACCACCAGATCATGCAGACGCTTGCCGCAAAGCTCATTTGTCCGTCTTTGGGCAAAAACGACGGTGCCTGTACGAAAGAGGGGAGATTGATGTTGGGGATCATGGTGAGAAACCAAATCACCGCTACACCCCAGAAAAAGAACATAAAACCGTTTTGCAGTCGCCCGGCAATCTTGACGCCGCAGACGTTGGCGACGATGAAGCCGGCGGTGATGACAACGGCAATGGCGACATCGGAAAACGGCAGCGTGACGCCAAACGCAGAAAACAGCGTCTTGAAGTAGTAGCTGAAAGCGAGAGCTTCTCCACCCGTGACGGCCACTAACGAGATGATGAAGTTCCAGCCGGCAAGAACGCCTGCTGCGCGCCCGATGCCGACGGATGCAAATTGGTATGTGCCGCCGGCGTAGGGGAGCGCAGCGCCCATTTCGGCATAAAGAAGCGCCGGATAAACACTGATCAAAAGCGCGACGACCGTAGCAAAGATGACCGATGGCCCCATCAAGCCCACGATGTTGGAGCCGACAGTAAAAAGTCCCACGCCGATGACGGAACCGGCCGTGATGGTGACCGCTTCGCGCATACCGAAGCTGCGTTTGAGCGCGGGTGAGCTGTTGAGTTCGCTCATAGAAAAGTCTCCCTGATTTTTGTTGCTTGTTTGTCGGCTCTCTTGTCGAAGCACGAACTGAGCGGTCTGCTGCCGCAGGGAAAATTATCCGGCAAAAATCCCTTGAGAAAAGACGATGCTTCTAGGTAATTGAGCTTGGAAAGCTTGACACTGAACAAAAAGAAACCGCCCCGGTAGAAACCGAGGCGGATTGCTAACCAGTGAATCTCAAGAAGAGATCAGATTAGAACTTGTGGCGCAGGCCGATCATAGCAGCGAAAACGGTCGGATCCTGGTCCTTAGCAGCGGTATCGGTGTAGTCCAGGCTGTCCTGAGCATAGGTCAGGATACCATAGACGTTGGTGCGCTTGGAGAGCGGATAATCGTAACCAGCGGACACGACCCAACGAGTAAGTTCGTCGTCTTTAGCTGCCTTCTGGCTATCAGCAGCTTCTGCGTCCATGTAGCCGGCACCAACGAGAACCTGACCACCGGCAGCCGGGATGGAAGCGGACACGCCAAGGCTCCAGCCCTTGAACTTGCCAGCGTATGTCTGGGTGTTGTAGTCTGCGGAATCCAACAGACCAAAGGCGGTGGAAATCTTGGCTTCGTCGTAATACTGAGCACCAGCAAAGAGCTTGACAACTTCAAAGTCATAGTTACCACCGAAGGTAACCGTCAGGCTGTCGTCAATGTCGTCAGCGTTGGCGAGGGCACCGGCGGCATCGGCCGTCTGGTAGTTGATGGAGTCAACGGCCAAGTACAGGTTCAACGGACCGTTAGCATATTTTGCACCGAGAGCATAGTAACGATCGCTGCTGGATTCGTTTTCGTTGTTGTTCGAACCCATGCCGTACTGAGCATACACAGTGAAACCGGCAAAGGTCGGAGTCTGGTAGGCAATCATGTTATCCCAGATACCGGCGCCAACTGCCCAGGTACCCATCTGAGCGGAGTAGTCCCAGGAGGTACCGAAAGCGGACAACATACCGAATTGAGCCCAGGAGCTCACACCGTTGTTGATGGAACCGATGCGGCCCATGGCGATCTTACCGAAACCGCCTTCCAGGAAGAGGGAAGCTTCACGGCGGAAGAAGTGATCGCTATCAGAGAGAGAGCCGTCGTCAGAGTTGAACTGGTTTTCGAGGATGAAGCCGACCGTCAGGCCGTTGCCGAGGTCTTCCGTGCCCTTAAAGCCGAAACGAGAGCCGGACTGCTGGCCGGACTTCATTTCGAATTTGTCAACAGCATCATAACCGGCGGCGGCAGCGTCGCCATCAAAATGCGTATAACGCAGACCCGTGTCAACGACACCGTAGAGCTGAACGTCAGCAGCCAGAGCGGAGCCAGCGAAAGCACCGAGAACTGCAACAGCAGCCAAAGTCTTTTTCATGATTTTTATCTCCTGGTCTTGTTAAGACCTGCAAGTGAAAAATTTTTTTGCAAAAACCGCCGGGCTGGAACATGAGCTATGGACTCTTGCAAAGACATAGCTCAGCCCGGCGAAGTCCCTTCGGACGGAGTTGATCTTGTCACCGAGGACTTTTGACTAACAAGAAAACAGTGAAAAAAAGTGCTTGGGGGGGGTATAAACCCTAGGAAAAATTACAACAGATGGACTTGCCAAATGCGTTTGGATGAGGTCTTCCTAGGAAAAATTGAATGCAAAAAAATGTGCTTCGGGAGGATCTGACTGTAAGGCAGCAAGGTCTTAAATGGCCTTTGTTTCTCTTAGATTCGGATGCGTCAAGCGTGTGTGGTTTGTTAGACTTTCCGAACACAACAAAACACAACAGGAGATCGGTTATGCAGAGCATCCTTCCATGGATCGGCATTGTGATTCTGTTTTTGACCGGCTGGGCCGTTGTCAAGAAATATCAGGTCAACATGGTGCTGCTGTTGGGCGGTTTGGCGCTCAACATCCTTGCGGTCGCAGGGGGGCTGACATCGTTTTTGCCCAAAAATGCAGCGGCAACGGGCTTTGTCGGCTTTGACTTTATGGAATTGCTGCGAGCGATTTCTCGCACTCAGATTGCCGGCGTTGGCTTCATTATTCTTGTCTCGGGCGGTTTTGCTGAATACATGAAGGCGATCGGCGCCTCGGATCGTTTCGTGACGGTCTGCGCCAAGCCGCTCTCTCTTATTAAGAATCCCTACCTGATTTTGGCGGCAGTCTTTATCTTCGGGCACTGCTTGGGACTCATCATTACGTCGGCAGCGGGCCTGGCCATGTTGATGGTCGTGACGGTTTATCCCTTGATCATTCGCGTGGGTTGCTCAAGCCTTGCCGCAGCAGCCGTAGTTGCAAGTGTGCTGGCAATCGGTTATGCGCCGGCCTCCGGTGTGGCGGTGATGGCAGCTGAACTGGTGCACCTTGATCCCATCCAGTATTTGGTCCAGTACCAACTGCCGATGGCCGTGCCCACGATTCTGGCAATGGCTGTTGCTCACGTGGTGGTTCAATGGTGGTTTGACAAGCACGACAATATCAAGGGTGAAACGGCCGACCTGCAGGAACTCGAGGAAAAGCGCAAGGTGCTGGAAAACGTTCCGACGATATACGCCGTGCTGCCGACTATTCCGATCGTGCTTTTGCTGATTTTCAACAAAATGGTGTACCAGAGCATCACGCTCAATGTGGCTACGGCCATGTTCATCGCTTGGGTGCTTTCCTTCTTTGTGGATCTGATTGTGCGACGCGACGCCAAGAAGTCGTTTGATCTGAGCTTTGCGATGTTCAAGGGCATGGGCAGCATTCTTACGAGCACGGTGGGCCTCATCTTTGTGGCGGCGTTCTTTGCTACGGGCCTTCAGAACATCGGCATTGTCAACATGCTTATTGAAGGCGCCAAACACATTGGCCTGGGCGAAACCGGTACGGGTGTGTTCCTGTCTGCCGTTATCGGTGTGGTGACGGTGTTGACAGGCTCTGGAGTAGCGGCTTTCACGAGCCTTGCGCACATCATTCCGGATGTGGCCGCACACCTTAACAGCGACGGCATTTCGATCATGCTGATGATGCACACCGCAAGCGAAATGCTGCGCGCGATTTCGCCCGTGGCTGGCGTCGTCATCATCGTGGCCGGTTTTGCCAAGGTCAATCCGCTGACGATGGTCAAGCGCACGGCCATTCCGTGTTTGGTCGGCTACGTTACGATGTTGATTACAGTGACGGTGATGTTCTAACTTGCTTGGGTCGATCGTACGGTCGGCCCAATCTTTTAGAAAGAGATGTAGAAAGATGGCTATCGAATTAACCGGGAAGGTCGAAGGAAGCGTTCGTAAGCATAACGAAGCGACATTAAAGGCAGTTTGGGACAACGCGCTTTTGGTGTTGCCTCAGGAGCAGGATCCCGAACACGTGATTGAAACGACGCCAGAGGCAGCCAGTAACGAGTGCTTCAGCGACCGTTATCCGACTTTGATTTTTGCGCACGGTAGCTCCGGTATCACGCCAGCGATTCGCGAATTCGCCCGCTTCATTGCGCAGGAAACCGGCTGGGCTGTTGTGGCCCCCGATTCGATGCAAACGAAAGACCGCATCACCTATACCTCTCCCGTAGCCAGAAGCGACTACGAAGCGGTGCACTCAATGCGCAGCGAAGAACTTCTTTATTGCGCTAACAAGCTTTTTGTCGAGCCTTGGTTTGCCGGTACATACGCCGTGGCCGGCACCAGCGAAGGGGGAGTGGCGGCTGCGCGATTTGACTCCCAAAATCTGCAGATTCGAGAAAAGGCCAAGTTGATTTTCTCCTGGTCGTGTGAGTCCAACTATCACGTAGAAGTGCCGCGGTCTGTGCTACCTGACGACCTTCCTGTTCTCAACGTTATGAGCTTGGCCGACAAATATTTCAGTTCCGCCAATTCGTACCTCGACAACGGTGCGGCGTTCGGCTATGCACGTGAAGCGCTGAAAAACAATCCTAACGCTTCGATTCTTCTGTTGCCGCAGGCGCCGCATACGCTTTTGAACCTTCCGCAGGTCCACGCTGCGGCGGCTGAGATTCTGCAGCGCGTGGCGCCGTAGGTCATTGTCGGCATCTCAAAAGTTTCCTACAATGCAGGCCTTTCGAGGGTGCAAAAGGCACCCTCGAATCCCGTGTGTGCATCCGAGATTGGAGTTCGTCCATGTTTGCTTTGTTTCCGGCTCAGTTGTCCGAGGTTGACGCTTGTTACGACCTGATTGATCAGGGACGTGAGTTTCAGCGCAAACAAGGTTTCGTCCAGTGGACGTCCGACTATCCTCAGCGCGAACATGTTGCCTCCGACATTGAAGCTGGCAGAGGCTATGCGCTCAAGGACGAATCCAGTCATGTCGCAGGTTACATTTGCATCGACTTCGGCGGTGAACCTGCTTACGATTCAATCAAGGGACAATGGCGTTCCAAGGAGCCGAGCGGCGTTTTGCACCGTATGGCTATCAGTCCCAACTATCGCGGACAGGGGCTGGGCGGCGTACTTTTGCTTGAATGTGAACGGATCTGTAAAGAAAAGGGCGTAACCTACTTGCGCGCCGACACGAGTCCGGACAACACACGTATGCAGCATGTCTTTGAAAAGGTAGGTTATGTTCGCTGCGGTTTCGTGGAACTTCGCGGCTCGGACAAAATCGCCTACGACAAACTTTTCGGTTGATACCGTCGGCGGCAACTGTTTCGGATCTGGGAGACATCCATGGCAAACTTCCGTTCGGCAGCCGCTCTTTTCGCTGCCTTTTCCATGTTTGCCGGCAGCAGCGCCTATGCCGCCGGTCAATCCAATGCTGATGTTGCTTCGGAGTCTGTTGACATTGCCTTCGACTATCAACGAGGCGGCATTGCCTCGAGTCAGTACGCGATCTGGGTGGAAGACGCTGCCGGCAAGCCGGTCCGCACGCTTTTTGTGACACGTTTTACAGCAACGCGTGGCTTTTCCGAGCGGCCGGACGCCGTACCGACTTGGGTGGCTAGAGCCAATCCTGCTCAAATGACGCCTGATCAGGTTGATGCGGTCAGCGGCGCGACTCCTTCAAACGGCAGATTGCATTACATCTGGGACGGAAAGGATGACCAAGGAAAGACTGTTTCTGCAGGTACTTACACGGTTTTCCTGGAAGGCACGCTCTACTGGAATACGCGTGTGCTCTATTCGGCCCAGGTTCAATGGGGCGGTCCTTCGTCCGCGTCGCTTCCCGTGAAGGTTCGCAAAAACGGCACGTCCGATCGCAATAAGGACATGCTCGACAACGTCAAAATTACCCATACGATGGAGGAGCAACCATAGTTGAGCGCCAAAACAAAAACGGCCGGCAAGCCGAGTTTTGGCGTTTGCCGACCGATCGCAGGTCTTGAAAATCGCGAATTGCGTGAGGCGATTACTTCACAAGACCGTACTTCCACTGAGACGTGCCGTAGGCGTTGTAAACGTTCTTGTAGCCCGTTTCAATCAAGATCTTGGAAGCGTTTTCAGCGCGGACGCCCGACTTGCACTGCACCAAAACCTTGTCGTTGAGATTGGGAACGGCCTTCAGTTTCATGCCGGGCTTCAAAACCGACATCGGCACGTTGACGGCGCCCTTGACATGACCTTCTGCGAATTCATCGGGTTCGCGAACGTCAATCAGAACCACGCCTTCTTCCATCATCTTTTTGGCCACATCCGGCGTTACCTTGTGGTAGGACGGATGCACGTAAGTAAGCGGCTTGGCGGGCTGCGGATCCACGGGTTCCTGGGCGCAGGCAATGCCCATCGAAAGGACCGCGGTCATCATGGCGGTAAGGCCGATACGCATCAGATTCATTTTGTCTATCTCCAGATTGATTGTCTCTATGCAAACGCTTGCTTAGCGAGCTGTAGGGATTTTCTGATTGTCCGAAAGGAGAGTCAATACGTCCTTTGCTCAATTTGCTTCAAGCAAGTAACAAAGCAATTGATGAGAAATAGCGCCGTTCGGGGGTTTCAGCCCGATTGTTACGGATAACTGACAAACGCCGGAATTGGTCTGAAAGGACGATCTGAAAGGACATTCGGTAACGAATTGAGTGAGAAATCTTAGGTCGATGGTGGGAGACCGGTTTCGACTATTGACGTATTGAACCGGTATTCAAGCTCGTTTTACGATAGGCCTCAAGCGGCAGAGCCTTGTTTAGCAGCAGGTGCACAAAACGCTTTCCGCACGATTGATTTAGAAAGGAAATTTGAAATGGCCAAGTACATTAAAGAACGGTATGGATTGCTGATTGACGGGCAATGGGTAGATGCGCAAAACGGTGAAACCTTTGTGACGACGAATCCGGCCAGTGGCGAACAGCTTGCTGTTTGTGCCAATGCTTCGCCCGCAGACGTGGATCGTGCCGTACAGGCAGCTCGCAAGGCATTTCCGGCATGGGCGGCAAAGTCGCCGGCCGAACGTGCAGCGCTTTTGCTAAAGATCGCTGACAAGATTGACGAGCGTGCGCAGGAGCTCGCCGCCGTCGAAACGCAGGACAACGGCAAGCCGATTCGTGAAACGACGCTTGTTGATGTTCCGTTGTCTTCAGACCATTTCCGCTATTTTGCGGGTTGCCTGCGTGCCGACGAGGGCGAAGCCGTCATGATTGATGAAAATTCGCTCTCCATGGTTCTGCGCGAGCCGATCGGTGTCGTTGGTCAGATTATTCCGTGGAACTTCCCGCTGTTGATGGGCGCATGGAAGATCGCCCCGGCACTGGCCGCCGGCAACACGGTGGTGATCAAGTCTTCGTCTACAACGCCGCTTTCACTTCTCGTACTGGGTGAAATTCTCAACGAAGTGCTCCCGCCGGGCGTTGTCAACATTATCACCGGACGCGGCGCTTCGACCGGTCAGGCGATGCTTGATCACCCGGGATTTGACAAGCTCGCGTTTACGGGTTCCACCGAAGTAGGCTACGACGTTGCGAAGGCTGCGGCCAACCGTCTGATTCCGGCGACGCTCGAATTGGGCGGCAAGTCGGCCAACATCTACTTCGATGACTGCCAAATCGACAAGGCGATCGAAGGTGCTCAGATCGGTATTCTCTTTAACCAAGGTCAGGTGTGCTGCGCCGGTTCCCGTATCTTCGTGCAGGAAGGTATCTACGACGAATTTGTCGCCAAACTGGTTGAAGCCTTTAAGGCCGTCAAGGTAGGCGATCCGATGGATATGCAGACCCAGATGGGCTCTCAGATCAACAAGCGTCAGCTCGAAAAGATTCTCGGCTGGGTTGAAACCGCTAAGAAGGAAGGCGCGACGGTTCTGGTGGGTGGCGAAGCTGCCAAGGTGCTCGGTTTTGAAGACGGTGCCTTCATGCAGCCGACGCTTCTGGGCAATGTCACCAACGACATGGCGGTGGCTCAGAATGAAATCTTCGGGCCGGTTGCCGTGGTGATCAAGTTCCGTACGGAAGAAGAGGTTGTCGCCATGGCCAACGACTCCGAATATGGTCTTGGCGGTGCCGTGTGGACGCGCGACATCAACCGTGCTTTGCGCGTGGCGCGAGGCGTTCGTACTGGCCGTATGTGGGTCAACACCTACAATGAATTGCCGGCTCATACGCCGTTTGGCGGATACAAGAAGTCCGGCATCGGACGCGAAACCCACAAGATGATGCTTGAGCACTACAGTCAGCACAAGAATATCTACATTTCGCTTTCTGAAAGCAAGCGCGGCTTCTTCTAAACTGCGTACATCAATGCTTTTTGTAAGCTAAGGAAAAACGAACGCCCGGACTCGAAAGAGAATTCCGGGCGTTTTGCTCATCAGCCATCATTATCTTCGACGATAGTCGAGTTGCTTTTCTTCCAGCCATTCTTTGAGTACTGTGGCGATCTCTTGATTATCTTTTCGGCAAACGGAAAGTGAGAATTGCCGCGAATGCCGATATCGGGCAGACGGATCACTTTCGCATCGCCGCCGTGACGGTTGACCGCAGCAGCGAAGAGGTCAGCCATTTCAGATGCTGCCCGCCAGTAGTCGTTGTGCGGATGCGTGGTTGGCGCCTTCGGGATGTAGTCGCCGTAGAAAATCACGATGGGAAAGCGCGTGAGCTTCAACAAGCCATTTTTTGAGACTGGTCTTGTACTTGCTTTTCTTCTTGTCAAGGATGATCGATACTTCAACGCCGCGGTCTTTGGCGTCGACAAGCGCTTGGGCGATTATTTTGTCCTCAAGTTTGTATGCGCCGACGTGAATTTCTTTTTTAGCACCGGCGATGGATTCAAGGATCGCATCGCGGGCACCGCCTTGAGGAGAAAACCAAACTTCAGTCTGTGTGGAGATGCTAGCTGAAGCGGCATAAGCCGAATTGGTTACAAGAAAAGCCGAAAGTAGGAACGCAATTTTTTGCATGTTCTACATTCCTTCAAAAAAAAGGCCCGCTGTCCAAAGGAGTGGATAGCGGGCCTAGCTTAATAGCTGTTTTGAGATTAACCGAAGAAGATCTGGTTAAAGATCAAAGTCGTGATCAAACCGAGAGTCATCGGAATCCAGGTGCGGCGTACGATGGCCATGGGCGAGACACCTGCGGCACCGGCCACAGCAATGATCACGCCTGCCACAGGACTCATGGCGCGGATCATGCCGCTTGCAAACTGCATCGGGGTGACCAGGGCTTCAACGGAACCGCCGAAACCGGCCGCCACGTCCGGAGCCAGAGAGGCGAACGAGGAGTAGGCACCGACACCGGAACCGGTGAGGAACGTTACCAACGACACAATGGCCGTCAGAATCACCGTCATCACGCCCATACCGGCACCCACGCCGTTGGCCGAATTGATGATGACGTCAATGAGGCCAGAAGTCTTAAGACCTGTCGCAAAGAACTCAGCGCAGATGATCAGGGCCACAATGCCCGTGAACATCTTGCCCATGGCCTGGAACATGGCCATGCCGTCTTTGAAGATCTTCTTGACATCGCGCAGGCGGATCAATTCGACGATCACCACAAACACCCACACCATGAAGAGAGCAGCCACCGTATCGAGCTTGACCGAGGTAACGACGAGCTTGGAGAAGATAATCAGCAGGGCGATCGGAAGAACCGGGAAGAAGGCGTACCACTTCGGAACGACGGGGACATCAACTTTTTTAACCTCGACAACTTCAGCGACTTGATCGTCATTCTTTTTGTCGTAATAACGTTGCACAAAGTAGTGTGCAATCGCCGCAACGATTAAGGTCGGAACAGCCAGCGGAAGCTGGTATTGAACGAGATAGATGATCGGATCAAGACCGCCCACTTTGGCAGCCAGGCTTGCGGTACCGGCCGTCGGTGCAAAGGTCATGCCGGCCGAGGTGCCGATGACGGCAGCAGCGGCTGCGGCAGAGACGCCCACAGCTTTGAGAATCGGGAACAATGCCACCAAAAGGAGCATTGCCAGACCAGCGGCCGACGGGATCACGGTTACGAGCAGTTGGCCGACGATGTAGCCGAATGCCAGCACAAGATACGGTGCCTTGAGTGCCGACAGAGGTTTGACTGCCACGTCAACGAGCGCTTTGGCCGCACCGATACGGTCCATGTAGGCAGCAAAGCCGCCGGCGGTCATGATAAGAAAGCCGATGCCCGAACTCTGTTTGGTGGCAATTGACTTCAGGGTCGCAAAGATGTCAAAAAGCCAGAAACCCGACGGTTTGACTCCCTTGGGCAGGAAGCCCGTGCCGGCCAAGGCCACGCAAATGAGGATAGCCAAGCCGGCAAACAACAGCACCATATGCGTCTGAACGCGCTTGATGAGCGCCCAGCCTGCGATCACCGTTACGATCACGGCAATCAGTGGCAATACCGAAGACATAGTGTGATCTCCTTAAGTTTTGGAATCAAAGAAATTTTGAAAAGGCAACTTCGAGCTCACCGATCGCTTTTTCGACCTTGGAACGCAAAGCGCCGGTCTTGGCGTGTTCTTCTTTCAGCGTTTCAGTGAACCCGGAAATCATCGCGTCAACCTCAGCGGGAGCGGCGCTGCCCTTGGTCTTACGGTTGGCAATGATCTTGCGCGGGTCAAGCGCATCGAGGAATTCCTCTTTGCTCATGGGGAGCACCTCGGGACCTTCCGGGAACTCTTCGCGAATTTCTTCAACGTAGATGCGCTGCATCTGTTCATACGGGAAGTCCTGCGGCAAAACGTTGTTGGCGCGTGCCCAGGAAACCATGCGGCTGGCGACATGGTGGCCGATGCGGAAAGGCAGTCCGTGGTCGTGCATTAAACGATCGGCGATTTCCTGAGAAGCCGTCCAGTCGCTGTTCAATTCTTCAAGCGCACGCGCCGGATTGATGCGAAGGGCGTTCAAAACCTTCAGGAAGCGCTCGAGCATGGAGATGGCGGCCTTTGTCATGCGGCCGTTCTTGGCCACGCTTTTGCCGTCGACCATGCCGGGCACGAGGTTGTGCACGCGGGTAAAGACCGCGGTCATTTCAGAAACGACATCACTTGCGTCGCCGCGGCAGTTGTTCATGAGCCCCGGATTGCGCTTTTGCGGCATGGCAGAGGACACATACGTGTTTTCTCCGCCTTCCTGAAGAATAATCCATGGACGGCTCTGGGCGTACTGAACCATGATGTCGTTGATCATGGAGCCGACGTGCACTCCTATGGAAGCCGCAACGGACGACACTTCGAGCGCAAAGTCAACGGGTGTTTCGCACGTGCAGTCAAAGGCGTTGAGGCGCGGACGGTCAAACCCGAGAAGTTTGGCCATCGTGTCGCGGTTCAGAGGCCAGCCTGTGCCGTTTAACACGGTTGCTCCCATCGGGCACTCGTTGTAGCGCACAAGACACTGATTGAGTCGTTCTCGATCGCGCAGGAATGCGGCGGCAAATCCCAGCAGATAGTGTGCGTAACTGTTGGGCTGGGCTGCCACACCGTTGGTGTAGTTGGGCACGACCGTGTCGCGGTGTTCTTCGGCCAGAGCAAGAATCTTTCCAATCACAGCATCAAGCGCTTCGCACAACGCTATCGTTTGTTCGCGCAAGATGGCCACGCGCATCGTGGAGAGAATGTCCTGACTCGAGCGCCCGGCGTGCAGAATCGTCACTTCGGGACCCGTGGCTGCAATCACCATCGGTTCATAAGCGATGTACTTCTTGACGCGTTTGGAAGTATCCGCTTCGGCTTGCTGCTCCACCGTCACAATGCCACGCGCAGCAAGTTTTGCTGTGGTTTCGTCAAGCAGTTGTTCTTCGCTGTTTGATACCACACTTGCCTTGTTGATCTGAGAAATCCAGTAAAACTCGTCGTGAATCACTTTTTGTAGCTCCCAAAAAAGCTCTTTTTTCTGAATCGACAGTAGTATCAACTGCCAAGCAAAACAGTACAAACGCTTTTGAACAAATGAGTTTTGCGTCTTTCGCAAAGTATGAGAAAATGCGATGTCATAAGGCCTTAGAAAAGGGGAGGCTGAGGTGACAAAACTGGATGACTTGACGGCATGGCGCTATCTGATTGCGTTTTCCAAAACGGGAACTTTTCTGGCTGCCGCAAACCTGCTTGAGGTTGACGTTTCCAATATCTCTCGGGGCATTGCGTCTCTGGAAAAGTCGCTGGGGTGTGATCTCATTCGGCGCAATTCCCGACCGATGGAGCTCTCCGAAACAGGGAAGATGGTGGTTAGACGCATGACGCAGATTTTGCGGGCGCACGACTCACTCATGCAGAAAATCATTGACGACAACAGCGCTCTCACGGGCAATATTCGGCTGTCGTCGGCTCCCGGTTTTGCGGCGCGTCGCTTAACGCCGCTTCTGCAGCGGTTTCATGACATCCACCCGGACATCACCGTTGAAATATTGGGAGGTCTGAAGCCCGCCGATGTCCAAAAAGGACTTTGTGATGTGGCAACCATTACAGGGGAGCCGACATTGCCCGGTCTTTGCTACATGAGCCGCGGACGCAACGTTTATTTGCCTGTGGCTAGTCCCGGTTATATCCAAAAGCACGGCATGCCCATTGATCCCGTGAGTCTTCGGCAGCATACGGGTCTTGTCTACAACGGCCCCGTACGAGAAGAAACCAAGGTGCTTTATCGCGGGGATCGAGCCGTGCCGATTACCTACGCTTCCTGCATTCGATCTACGGACATTTTGGCAATCCGCAATGCGCTTCTTGAAGGAATGGGCGTGGCTGTGGACATGCCGTTGGTGCAGATCTATGAGGATCTGCTGGCCGGTCGTCTGGTTGCTATTTTGCCCGGGTGGTTTCATCCGCCCGTGGAGTGTTTCATTGTGGCAAGCCATGAAGCCTGGCACATGAAGCGCGTGCGAATATTCCTGGAGTGGTACGCCAAGGAAATGCAGCGGCTGTTTGATTCCTACGAGGCTCAGGTCTCTGACGTCGTCGGTTTGCCTAAAGACAGTCGGAAGTACGACCGAAATATGCTTTATCGCACCTGAGTTCCGTTTTTTTGACTTGTTTGTCAATTAAGAAGAAGATTTATTTTGCGTAAAGCACAAAATAGGCTTGCGCAACTGCCATTGCCCCCCCCTGCTTTTTTTCTAAGCTCGAAACGCTCCAATCAAAACTTAAGGAGAATCAAATGTTTAGAGCAAAGAAAATTGCCCTTGCTGTGGCGATGGCAGCCGCCACGATGAGCATGGCACAGGCGACTGAAGTGGAAGTCTTCGGTCGTTTCGACACCGGTATGCTGTACACGGCTAACGCCGGTGATTCCAAAGACAGCTTCCAGATGACGTCTGGTCATTCCACCGGTAGCCGTTGGGGTATTAAGGCAACTGAGAAACTCAATGCCGACTGGACACTCAGGGCTCACTTGGAATCTGGCATTGAATCAGATACCGGTGAATTATCCAGCTCTGGCCGTGTCTTTGGTCGCCAGATGACAATTTCTCTGAAGAATCCTTCTTTCGGTGAAATCGCATTCGGCCGTTCCGGTAAGCCCTTGTCCGGTTCCGATCAGTTCACGCGTATTCGTCCGTTTACTCCCTTCGGTGTGACGTATGGCGATGCCGGTTTACTCTTCTATGGTAAGGGCGGTCGCATTGACAATGCTGTGTTCTATCAGTCACCGAAGTTTGCAGGCTTTACCGTTCTAGCCGCGGCATCTACTCAGACCTCCAACCAGGAAGAAGCGGAGTGGACCGATAACACCCGCTTCTGGGGCGGCTCCATTGATTGGAAGGGTGAAAACATTGGCTTCATGATCGGTTCTGAGCAGATTGTGAAAAACGCCGAAGACAAAGCCGATGGAGATGAAAACCCGACAACGCTGTACCTTGGTGCATACTATGACTTTGGTGTTGCCAAACTTATGGCAGGCTATCAGCGTGGCTGGAATCTCGACCGAATCGGCTGCTTGCAGAGCGTTAAGTTCAATGGCTCAAGTGCCCAGGTCCAGAATTTTGATGCCAATTTTTATATGCTTGGCGCACATATCCGCGCTGGTAAAGGCACCATCCGTCTGAGTGCTATTTACATGGATGGCGAAAATAGCAAGGATCTGCGCAAGTCCGAAGGTATTGGACGTGACGCTAGCTATTGGTCGCTTGGTGCCGGTTATACCTATCCGTTCAGTAAGCGCACCAGCATCTATGGTGTGGTGGCACATCTCCACGGTGAAGACGGTATTGCAAAGAGCAACAAGGCCACCAACGGTGACGGTGATTTGACCCGCTATCAAGTTGCAGTCGGTCTGGTTCACAAGTTCTAATCAACGGCTCCATTGTGCCTGTCGCCGGTCTGATATATCTGCCGTCAGAATCGGAGGCAGGCACGCCGCCCACTTTTTTCGAGGGTTTGCAAATGCGTTTTTCTTTTAAATCGACCGCTTGTCTTTTGGCCGGATGCCTGACGATGGGCTCCGCGATGGCTTTGGATAACTCTGTTAAGCCCGAAGTCACCACGCCGCTCGCATCCTCGCCGAAAGTGGCTCTTTTGATCGGTAACTCGTACTCCTTTTACAACTGCGGTGTTCACACTTACCTGCGCGGGATGATGCGGGCGGGCACTCCGAAGGAGAATATGAAGACGCGCCTTCTGACAATCAGCTCCGGCGCTTTGTCTTTCCACGATGTGGCTTATTACCTCAAGCCGCACGAACAGGATCCGTACGCAATTGTTGAAGACGGCAAGTTGAAAAAGCCCATGTTCGATGTGGTGCTTCTGCAAGGCCATTCGGCTGCAGCCACATCCAAGAAACGTCTTCCATATTTCGAGAAGTATGCGGTTGCTCACGCTGACACGATTCGCAACGCCGGCAGCACGCCGCTTCTTGTCATGACGTGGACCAAGCAGGACAAGCCCAACGATATTCGCAAACTTGCCGACAACACAATCGAAATAGCCAACAAGGCCAAGATGATGGTTGTTCCGGTGGGTCTGGCATTTGCGGAAGTTCGCAAGGCTAAGCCCGATCTCGTGATGTACATGCCCGACAAGAGCCATCCGTCGGCCGCCGGCAGTTATCTCTATGGTGCTGTGTTGTACTCCACGTTGTTCCACCGTACTCCTGCCGACATCAAATATCTGGGCGAATGCGAAAAACCGTTGGCTCCCGAAACGGCCAAATTCCTGCGTGAGATCGCCTGGAAGACGGTGACCGAGTTCTACGGCTGGAAGTGATCATCTCAATCCAACAAAGCTGAAGTCTTTTTTGTTCCTCTAACGCATGCTGCTTGATTCCGAGCGCATGCGTTTTTTTAGAATATCAACATTGAGCAGGTTGTTTTTGCTGTCATTGAAATCGCAAACGACAGATTAAAAGACGAACTGGAGATGACCATGGATTGGTTAATGCAACTTCTGACGGATGCCGATTCGGTCGGTCATATTTTGCTGGTGTATTCCATGGTGATTGCACTCGGTATGGCCTTGGGACGCATCAAGGTCTTTGGTATTTCGCTTGGCGTCACATTCGTTCTCTTCGTTGCTCTGGGCGTGAGTTACGCCGGCGTCACCGTCAACGGTACCGTTCTTAACTTTCTGCGAGATTTCGGGCTCATCCTTTTCGTCTTTTTCATTGGTCTTCAGGTCGGGCCGTCTTTTTTCTCGTCCTTTAAAAGCGGAGGAGTGCAACTCAATCTTCTGACGCTCCTTGCGGTGGGTTTGAGTCTGGTGGTGACCATAGCGCTCTTTTTCCTCTTGCAAGGTACGGTGACGCTACCTCAAATGCTCGGTGTTCATTTCGGTGCCGTGACGAATACTCCGGGCCTCGGGGCCACACAAGAAGCGCTAGATATGCTGGGCTACAAAGGCGAAAACATTGCCATTGCCTATGCCTGCGCTTATCCGTTGGGCGTGGTGGGCATCATTGCCACGGCGGTGATCTTAAGAAAGATGTTTCGCATCAATCTCAAGGAAGAAGACCGGCATTGGGAAGAGGAGGCGAGCGCCAACAGCGATGCTCCGATTTTCTTTCACGTCGCCGTGACCAACGCCGGCATCAACGGTCAGGCGATGCGCACCATCCGAGACTTCATCGGTCGGCCCTTCATCTGCTCGCGCGTTTTGCACGACGGCGTGATCACAAGTCCCAGCCCGGACACACAGGTTTTTGTGGGCGACAAGCTGAGGATCGTTGCCGGAGCTGAGTCCAAGGCGGCCATTGTTGCCTTCTTTGGTCAGGAAGAAAAGGATATTGATCTTGCCACGGCGCATTCGCCTCTGATTGCCCGCAATATTCTGATCTCAAAGGATCAGGTCAACGGAATGCGTTTGGGTGAGTTGCATTTGAGCCGCTACGACGGCGTCAACATCACGCGTGTCTTTCGTGCCGGCATGACGCTGTTTCCGTACCAGAATCTGCATTTGCAGATGGGCGACCAGGTCTATTGCGTTGGTCCGCAACGATCCATTGAGCGTCTGGCCGATCGTTTGGGCAATCAGGTGCAAAAGCTGGATCACCCCAACATCATTTCAATCTTTTTGGGCATTGTGTTGGGTATCTTGTTGGGCTTTTTGCCGATTGCAATTCCCGGCATGCCTGTGCCGCTTCGACTCGGTCTTGCGGGCGGGCCGTTGATCGTGGCTATCCTGCTTGGCTATTGGGGACCGCACTTCAAGCTGATTACTTACACAACTCATTCGGCTAATTTAATGTTGCGTGAAATGGGGATTGCGCTTTTTTTAGCGAGTGTGGGTTTGAGCGCAGGCGATCGGTTTGTCAGCGCATTCCTTGAAGGCAATGGTGTGCTCTACGTGGCGTTGGGGCTGATTACTACGGTTGTTCCGCTCCTTATCACGGGAATCGTGGCGCGACTTAAATTCTCAATGAACTACCACCTGATCGTCGGGCTTCTTGCCGGTGCGACGACCGATCCTCCGACGTTGGCGTACGCCAATACGATTTCTGAGAAGGACTCTTCGGCGATCGCTTATTCAACGGTCTATCCGTTGGCGATGTTTTTGAGAATTCTCTCGGGTCAGGTTGTGCTTCTGGCTCTGTGGAGCTTTGTTGCTTAGCCGAACAAAATTCGTGTTCAGACAAGCGGTTTTCTCAGTGTGGGAGAGCCGCTTGTTTCGTCATTGAGTTTCAAAGCGTTCCGGCCTTGCGGAAGGCTTTTGGTGACATACCGAAGTGCTTTTTGACGTACCGTGTGAAGTACGACGCCGATGAAAACGACAGTTCGTCGGCAATCTGAGCAATCGATAAACGCTTGTCGGAAAGAAGGCGCGCAACTTCCTGCAAAGTGAAGAGATCAACAAAGTAACCCGCACTGCGTCCGCTTGCTCGTCGGCAGATTTCAGAGAGGTAATGAGGCGTCACGCAGAGCTTTTCGGCGTACCACTCAAGATTGCGGTGCCGACGAAAACTTCCGTTGGCTAACTCTTCGGTAAAGCGGCGCAGCAATTCCGCGGCGCGTGACGGAAAGTCTTCGGGCAGACAGTTTCGTGCGTGGATGTCGTAGAGATCAAGGATGTGCGCGGCCAACAGATGGCCCACCATTTCGTCGTGAAAGTAGTGCTTCGTGTCACGAGTTCGCTCAAAAAGCCGCTCAATATCGGATCGGCAACGCTCGAAGTCATGCTGAGAAAGGCGCATCACGGGGTTCTGCAGTAAGGACAGGTGACCGATGATGCCGTAGTTGGAGCGAATTGCCAGTCGATTGCCGATGGAGGGAGACAGCGAAAAAAGGAGCGCCTTGAAGTCGCCGGAAGCTGCAAAGTCCTGCGCAAGTGCTGCGTTGGGAAGAATGATGTAGTCGCCGGGTGCGGCGTTGTAGCGCGTTGTCTGGTGCAAGAAACTCAGACTTCCTTGCGTGAGCACGATGTGCACGATGCGAGATGAACCGATGTCGCGAACCATCATCGATAAATCGTCATAGAGGCGTAAGGCGGCATCGAATTCGGTTGTATTGGATTCAGTGTCGTTTCGCATGGCTCATCTGAAAAACAACGAAAAGTGAAATTTTTTCTCTGATTTGGCTCTTCCGGCAACAACAGAAAATTCCTAGGATTTCAGGCGTGTAACAAGCGATGATAGTCGCGTGAAACCATGAAAGAAAAAGGAATTGATCAAGATGAAGGAAGTGCGTCTGAATAACGGTGTCATGATGCCGTCTGTTGGATTTGGAGTCTATCAGATTGCAAAAAGTGAAACGAAGCAAGCGGTTCTTCAAGCACTCGAAGTCGGTTACCGCATGATTGATACGGCAGCTAGCTACTTCAACGAGCGCGAAGTGGGCGAGGCGATCCGCGAAAGTGGTCTGCCGCGTGAATCCGTTTTCGTGACAAGCAAACTGTGGGTTCAGGACTATGAATACGACGACGCGTTGCGCGGTTTTGATCGTTCTCTGTCGGAACTCGGGCTTGATTACATCGACCTGTATCTGCTGCACAAGCCTTACGGCAACTACTACGCAGCCTGGCGCGCACTTGAGCGTCTGCACAAGGAAGGTCGCATTCGTGCGATCGGCGTGACGAGCTTTTCCAACGAACGTTTGCAGGATTTGTTCCTGCACAACGAAATCAAACCCGCGGTCAATCAGATCGAAACGCATCCTTTCCAACAGCAGCAGGATGCCAATGCCTTTTTGAAGGCAGAAGGCATCGTTCACGAGGCCTGGGCGCCTTTTGCAGAGGGACAGAAGGGCGTTTTTGTCAACCCGGTGCTCAAAGACATTGCGGCAGCTCACGGCAAAAGCGTTGCCGCTGTCATTCTTCGTTGGCTCAATCAGCGCGGCGTGGTCGTGATTCCCAAGAGCGTATGCGTGGATCGTATCCGAGAGAACTTCAACATTTTCGATTTCAGATTGACCGATGCGGAAATGACTGCGATTTCTGCTTTGGATGAAAAGAAGAGTCCCATTTACGATGACATGGATCTCGCAACCGTCCGTGCAATCGGCACCTACAAGATTCACGAATGAAGAGGAAGCAACACCATGAAAACGATTACGCTCAATAATGGCGTCGAGATGCCGTTGCAAGGTTTCGGCGTTTTTCAAATTGCGCCGCAAGATTGCGAAAAGGCTGTACGTAACGCGCTTGACGTTGGGTACCGCATGATCGATACGGCGCAGGCCTATTACAACGAAGAAGGTGTCGGTCGTGCTTGGCGGGCAAGCGGTATTCCTCGCGAAGAGCTCTTTCTTGTGACCAAGGTGTGGATTTCCAATGCCGGCGACGAGCGCGCGGTCAAGAGCATTGATGAATCGCTTCGAAAGCTTCAGACCGATTACATTGATCTGTTGTTGATCCATCAACCTTTCGGAGACTACTACGGCACCTATCGAGCTATGCAAAAGGCTCTGGCGGCCGGCAAAGTGCGAACCATCGGTTTGAGCAACTTCTACGATGCCCGCTTTGTCGATTTGGCCGAAAACATGGACGTTAAACCTGCGGTGGTGCAGTTGGAAGCCAACGTGTTTACACAGCAAAAGAGCATGCGCAAATTGATGGCTTCCTATGGAACGCGTCTAATGGCATGGGCACCGCTGGCCGAAGGTCAGCACGGCATCTTTACGAATCCGACACTCACGCAAATCGGTGCCAAATACGGCAAGACGGCGGCGCAAACAGCCCTGCGCTTTTTGATGGCAGAAAACATCATTGCGATTCCGAAGTCGGTGCACCGCGAGCATCTTCTTGAAAATCTGACGTTGGATGATTTTGATCTTTCTGCTCAGGATCTGGACGCGATCCGAGCATTAGACGGCGGCAAACCGCTATTTGCCGATCTCAATGATCCGGCTTTGGCAAAATTTCTTCTGGAGTACGACGCAAAGTTCAACCCGGAACGTTGAAGCACAAACGAAAATTGCTGCTAAACGGCCAAGGCTGCATCCATTTTTTTCGGATGCGGCCTTTGTTGTTCTTTGGTCAGTTATTTTTCTAACTTGTAGCAGGATCAGAGTCGATATCCCAAATCGGCTGGTCGACGACATCGCAAGCTCCGAATCGATGTGTTTTTTATGTTCACGATCAACATGTAACCAGGCTTCACCAGATTTTCTGATACTGCTAAATGCCAGGGCTATACAACAAATTGAGAAGAGTTGACCTAACAAAAAATGTTCGGCAGATAGTGAGCTCATAGAAAAATAGTGAATAATCGCGAGTGGTTTTTGTTGTTTATGTCGGTAAATGAGGTGCCCATCATGTTGTCTCGCCGAGAATGTCTGAAAGCTGCTTTCTGTGCGACGTGTTTGGTATCTGCCGGGAGCGTACCGGCAGCATTGCCCGAATCGGGTTGGAGTGCAGAAGCTTTTTCAGCAGCAAATTCAAGTCTTGAGGCGGTCAAGAGGCACGCATTTTTGCAAGGGTTTTTTCAAGGTACGTTGGCAAAAGAAAAATTTGCGGCGTATCTTTGCCAGAACATTGGCTATCTCGACAATTACGCAAGATGTCTTGATTATCTGGCTGTTCGCTTATCTCGTAGCCGCGGTTTTGAAAAGGAAGTTCAAGCGCTCAAGCAATGGGCTCAGGAAACGAGAGACATGCGCGTTTGGACAATTGATTACGCAGGCAGCTTGATCGGTCAGAAAATTGATCCCCTAAAGATTGTTCCGTTGCCGGAGCTTCTGGCGTACCAGGATTTTGAGTCGCGTTGCACACGGGATGCTGAACCGGCGATTGCCATGGCGGCTCTTTTGCCATGCTTCTGGGTATGGAATGAGTTCGGGAAGGCGTTGAGACCGGGTGCTGTCATTGAGGGTAATCCTTTCCGAGACTGGGTTGAAGGAATGGGTTCGGAGGCTGCGGATGTATCTGCCCGGAAAGCTGCCGCACTAGCGGACAGACTGGCAGCTGCGGCATCTGACGATGTTCGCAAAAGGATGACCGATGTCTTTGCCGCCGGCTGCTGGCTGGAGTGGCAGCTGTTTGATGCTGTTTCACACGGATAAACAAAGCAGGACGCGAACCGAAATCCGCGTCCTGTTCTATTTTCCTCAATTAACCGCGAGGCTTAACGATCCGCTCCAAAAACCGTTCCGCTTTTGTCGCCGACCGGTTTGGCATTGCGAGGCGCTTTCACCAGCAGGTTGGGCTTTGTGACGGACGGATCGGGAAGCGGGGCAATGTGCTTGCGATCCGAGTGCTTCTTCAGCAATTCGCTCATATCCCCGAACTCAATGGCGCGCTGCGGGCAGGAGTCCACACAGACGGGATTGAGACCCTTGGCAAGACGATCTTGACAGGCGTCGCACTTGGTCATCTTCTTAGCGACCGTATCGAGTTGCGGAGCGCCGTAGGGGCAAGCCTTGGCGCACATGCCGCAGCCGATGCACTTGTCGCGGTCGATCAAGACCAGACCGTCTTCCTTGCGTTTGAAGTGAGCTTTGGTGGGGCAAACCTTGACGCAGGCGGGATCTTCGCAGTGGTTGCAGCTCACAGAAACGTAATAGGCAAACGTATCCGTGTGCCATGCGCCGGTGGCGCGATCCTGTCTCCAGCCGCCGCCTTCAAAGCTCAGTACATGCCGGAAATTGCGGCCGACGGGCAGGTTGTTTTTGTCTTTGCAGGCAACCTCACACGTCCTGCAGCCCGTGCAGCGAGAGGCGTCAATCAAGAAACCGTATTGTTTAGCCATGATGAACCTCCTTTAGATCTTGCGGACTTCGACGAGATTGGTGTGCTGCGGGTTGGCCTTGGCCAACGGGCTCTTCTTAAGGGAGGTCAGCGTATTGATGGACGGACCTTTGTCCACGCCCTTGGCGTCAGGCGTGTACCAGCCGCCTTGCGGGAATGCGACCACTCCGGGGAAGATGCGCGGCGTGACGTGTACAGGCAACTGCACGCGTCCGCGGTCGTTGAAGACTTCCACCATGTCGCCGGTTTTGAGCGAACGGCTCTTGGCGTCGATCGGATTCATCATCAGTTCATCGGGCTGGACTTCACGCAGCCACGGCACATTGTGGTAAGTGGAGTGCGTGCGGCCGTGACCGTGGTAGCCGTAACACTGCAGCGGATACTTCTTTTGCAGCGGGTCGCCCGGCATTTCCCAGGTGCGGCAGAACTTGGGCAGAGCCGAGATGACGTCACCTTTGGGAAGCGTCCAGTCCTTGGCAATCTTGGCCAAACGCTCAGAATAGATCTCGATTTTGCCGGAAGGCGTCTTCAAAGGATTCTTCACGGGATCATCGCGGAAGGCTTTCATCACGACAGTCTTGCCTTTACCCAGTCCGGGCACCTTGACGATGCCTTGCTTCCAGAAGGTGTCGAAGTCGGGCATGACGTCGGGATACTTCTTGCGTGTTTCTTCGTAGCACCAACGCACCCATTGCTCCTGCGTACGACCTTCGGTGTACTTGTCTTCAATGCCGAAGCGCTTGGCGATCTGCGAGCAGATCCAATAGCCGCTGCGCTGTTCCCATTGCGGTTCAACACACTTCTGCAGAGCAACCATGAAGTTGCTCGTGCCTGTGGCGTAACCGTCGGCGGCGATGTCGTTGAGTTCCTGCTGCATCACGTCAGGCAGAATCAGGTCGGCCCAGCGAGCGGTGGCGGTCATCTGGTTGTCAACGACAAGGATGAACTCGCACTTCTTTTCGTCGGCCAGAATCTTGGCCGTTCCGTTGTGGTCGGAGTGCTGGTTCATATTGACGTTGGAGCACTGCGTCCACAGGAACTTGATGCCGACGTCAAGCTTGTCCTTGCCGCGCACACCGTCAGCTGTGGCGGTCATCTTTTCGCCGTGGTCGATCGCATCCGTCCAGGTGAAGAACGAAATAAGCGTTTTCACGGGGTTCTTGCCTGCGGGCAGACCCACATCGCCCATGCCGATGTCGCCTTCGCGGCCGCCGTGACTGGTGCCTGGCAGGCCAATGTTGCCGGTCAGAATCGGTAGCATGGCAATGGCGCGGCAGGTCTGTTCGCCGTTGGCCTGACGTTGGGGGCCGTAACCTTGGGCAAAGAAGACGGGCTTGGTCTTTGCCATTTCACGAGCGAGACGAACGATCGTTTCGGTCGGAATGCCGGTGATGCGGGAAGCGTATTCCGGAGTCTTGGGCGTCTTGTCTTCGCCTACACCCAAGATGTAGCTCTTGTAGTCGCTTTTGGCCGGAGCGCCTTTGGGCAGCGTCTTTTGGTCGTAGCCCACGCAGTATTTATCAAGGAAGGCCTGGTCGACCAGGTTTTCTTTGATCATGACGTAAGCAAGACCTTCAACGAAAGCGGCGTCGGTGCCCGGACGGATCGGCACCCATTCGTCTTCCTTGCCCAGACACGTATCCGTGTAGATCGGGTCGACGACGATCATGCGCGGACGGTTCTTGCCCTGACGCGCGCAATCGAGTTCCCAAGCCTGGCCGCCGCCCGACTGGCGTGTCACCATCGTGTTGTTGCCAAAGGAGACGTAAAGCTTGGCGTTGGCGACTTCGGTCATCTGAGAACCGCCGGCGCCCAGACCATAGGTGTACGGGAATGCGCCGTTGATTTGTGCCGAAGAGTAGGTGCCGTAGCAACCCAGAGAGCCGCCAAGCATATTGAGCAGGCGATCGGCTGTGCGGCGCGTGGAAACGAGCTGATACGAACCCGAGCCGTATTGCAGATAGATGGCTTCGTTGCCGTATTTTTCAATGGTGTACTTGAGTTGCTTGGCGACGATGTCAAGCGCTTCGTCCCAAGAGATGCGCTCGAACTTGTTTTCGCCGCGCTTGCCTACGCGCTTCATCGGGTACTTCAGGCGTTCGGGCGAATACAGGCGCTGACGCATGGAGCGGCCGCGCAGGCAGGCACGGACGTGAGGTACCGCCAACGGCATCTTGGTCGAGTCGGCGCCGGTGTTTTCCGGTTCGATGCGAATCACCTGGCCATTCTTGACAATGGCTTTCAGCGGGCAACGGCTACCGCAGTTGACAACGCAAGAAGTCCAGCGAACGGTTTCCATATCATCCATGGCCGCAGCAACGGCTTGACTGAGCGGCGTGAGAGAGAAATTGGCCAAAACGCCTGCAGCGGCGGCGGACTGCAAAAACGTCCGGCGGCTCAGGCCTTGGGTACAAATTGACATGACGATCTCCTGCTCAAAGAATCTGCTTGTTTTCGGGATTTCGGTTACTTTGACGAAGCGCCGGAATTTTTTTGTAGCAGATTTCCTGGGTAAGTCCAGACACGGAACATGGCAGACAAAGTATTTTCCCGTGTCACATGAGCAGGTTAGCGCCGAGGCTATGGGGGTTTCATAAAAATAGCTATTCTAAAAATGAATAACGTTTCATAGTTGCTACAGTGATTTTGTTATATTTAACATAACGTATCAGTTATGACTAAGACGTTCAAGATTGAGCGCTCGATTGCCGCACCTCAAATGTCCCAGATCGAGTGGGCAACAACATCTGAAGCCAAATAACGCTGCTTGGCAGCCATACAAATGAGTGCTCCGCTACCGTGCTTGATCATGTTGCCTTTGATGCAGTCGAAGGCTTTGATCATGCTTGCCTGAGGGCTTTCGTTCGTCTTAATTTCGATTGGATGGTAGTGCGTGCCGTCCAAAATCAGAAGGTCGATTTCGTCGAAGCGCGTGTCGCGGTAGTAATAGAAATGCGGCTCTTCACCGTTGTGAATCCAACTCTTGAGAAGTTCTATGACGACGAAGTTCTCAAAGAAACTACCGCTGTTGTAGACCTTGCTCAGAGTTTCGGCGGACGGAATTTTGCACAACCAGGCGGCAAAGCCTGTGTTGGTAAAAAAAAGTTTTGGGCGCTTGACGACCGTTTGTGAGAGTTTCTCCGGGATAGCCTGTAGCAGGTAGATGACGCCGGCACTTTCCGCAACTGAAAGCCATTGTTTGGCGGTTTGAGCGGCAACGCCGGCTTCTGCGGCAACGGCATTGAGTTGAAACTCCTGTCCTATGCGTGAAGCCAGCACCGTCAGGAATTTTTGAAAGCTTGTTAAGTTACGGATGCCGGCTTGTATGGCCTCATGCTCGACTTGGGCTTGGAGTAGATTCCGGAAAAAGCCGTTGCGGTTTTGCTTCGATTTGCTTGCAGCACCCGAGAAGGAGCCTTGCCAGATAAGTTTCCAGGTTTCGTCCGGCGTTCTTGAGGAAAGCGTGCCGCGCGAGAGCTCTCCAGTCGGCACATACGGTTTTTACTCGGACGTCTTGTCCTGTAGTTCGTACAGGCTCAATGGCAAAAATTCCTTTTTAGGCGTCGTGTTCTTGTAGATCATGAGCTCTTCCGATTCGCATCAAAAAACGAGTGTACTTTGTATAAAAAATACAGTACGGTTGTGTTTTTATGCAAAGTACTGAGGGCAAATGCTGGTACGAGCAGGAAGCTTGTCCTCTGATCAATCGCGCTTGGAAAAATCCACTGCCTGCCCCAGAGACGGACGCTTGGAGAGCGCTCCGCGCATATGCAACACGGCATACCACACGATGCAGAGCATCACGACGATAGCGTTTAAGCCGTAGATGCCGTCGTAACCGACGTGTGGCGCCACATAGCCGGCAAGATAAGGCGCCACACCCAGCCCCAAATCAAAGAAGATGTAGAAGGTGCTTGTCGCTTGGGCATAACGCTCGCGGGACACCATGCTGATGGCCGAAACCTGAGCTACGGACTGGAAGTTGCCGAATCCGAGACCGGCCAGAGCGCCGGCCAACAAAACGGACCAACCTTCATGTACGCCCCACAGAAGCGCCAAACTGGCTGTCAGCAAAATAAGAGAAGGGTAGAGGATGATCGGTGCTCCGTGAGCATCGTAGATTTTTCCTGAAAACGGACGAGAAAGAAGTATTGCGATGGCGTAGACCAGGAAGAAAGAAGAGGCGGCCGCAACGACATCAAAAGCCCGCGCATAGGCTGCCATAAACGCTTGAATGTTGCCCCAGGCCAAACACACGACACAGACGAGAAGACTGAATGGAATGAGCTTGGGTTCAATAAAGTCGGCAAGCGAGAGTTTGTGATGTTCAAGCCTGCGTTGGGCCGTGACTTTGACGAATGGAACGAGCAACAAGTTGACGCACGCCATGGCGGTACCGATCGCGAAGATTCCTTCGTAACCGAGCGTGTCAACCAGTGCAATGCCGATGAACGGCCCAAAGCACAGTGCCAAAGCTGTGCTCATGGAGAAATATGCAATCCCGCGGCCGTGAAACTGGGAAGGAACAACAACCGCCACGATCGTGCCGGTGACTGTGCCTACGATGCCGACGGCCACGCCGGAGACGAAACGCACCAGGAAAATCAATGCAAGCGTGTCGGCAAAAAAGTAAGCTGCGTTTGTTAATAGGTACAGCACGACACCACAGAAAAGCACACGCCGATATCCTGCCGAGTGAACAATACTGCCCGTAAAAAAACGCCCGACAAGACAGCCGATCACAATGATGCCCGTTGCAAGCCCCGCGACAGCGGTTGAGGCATGAAACACTTCCGACAAAAACTGTGTGCTGACAACGAAAATAGCGTAGTAGCCCGCCAAACCGAGCATGTTGATGAGCGAGATGGCGACAAAAGTTTTCGTGAAAATTGCTTTGATGGCTGATGAGGACATGGCTGGAAGAGCGGATGATTCTGTTGCGTGAGGCTCTATTGCGCTGTCGCTAGACAAAGGAAGCGGTAATCGACACTCACGCGAAGCGCAACTCTACTCTCGTTGCAAGACGCATAACAACTCCGTCGGAGTGTAACGGTCCGCAACACACGAGCCCGTGACGAAATCGTTTCGATTCACGGGCTCGGATGTGCGGTTACGCAAGTAGTTTATTTGGCTTTTTCAAGCACACGACCGACAACCCGATCGTAAACGTGGGCGGCCGCAATGATCTGTGGTATAGCAACTCGGATGCCATCAAGGCCATGCAGGTCGGCGGCAAGAACGTCTTTGTGAACTCCTGCTCGAACTTCGACAACACGCAGCTTGCTGTCCAGCTCGAAAGCGTCGGCCGCGCTTTGGCTCAAGTGATCCATACCTCAGCTTGGCGTACCACGCAGCTCGATGATACGCATCGCACCAATCTGCCGACGTACCTCGTGGCTAAGGAAAACAAAGGCGGCGACGGATTTGCCAACATCGCTCAGTCCATGTCCGGTCTCTACGCTGAAGCAATGGGTCTTATCAACAGCGTCATGGGCTATGGCGTTCCGACTTCGATCGGCATTGAAGAAACGTTTAGCAACGTCAACCAGACTGCCGATCGCTTGAGCAAGATGGCTACTAAATTTACAGCTACGAAGCCTTGCACACGACGCAGGCTATGGATATGCGCATGCAGGACGGCAAGAAGATGGGCGAAGGCACCACCAAGTTCCTGAAGGCTTATCGAAAGTCGGTTCCGTTCGTTTCAAAGGATCGCATCTACACGCCTGACATCAACAACGGCATTAAGTTCCTCCGTACACTCGATCCGGCTACGCTGAAATAATTCAGTCATAATTCACACCCTTTGTTTCTCCTGATTTTCTCTGCGGGTTCCTGACGTTAAGCCGGGGACCCGCATGGGAAAGTCGAATCTTCGCAAATCAAACCACATCATGAAAAAGACACTCACCGCAGTTGCGGTTCTGGGCGCACTCTCCGGCGCAACCTTGGCGGCGGACGTAACGCTCTACGGCGTCATCGACACGGGCTTTACCTATCAGCACACCGAAGGTGGCGACGACTCGTTTGCCATGACTTCCGGCAGCTATGCCGGTCCTCGTTTCGGGTTTAAAGGCACCGAAGCTCTGGGCGATAACTTGACCCTCGGTTTTATTTTGGAAGCGGGTTTTAACAGCGACATCGGTGTGCAGGGTGAAGACGGTAAGATCTTTAACCGCGAATCGCAGATTTATCTCACGGGCGACTGGGGCACTTTGGGCTTCGGTCGTGTGGGTGGTTTTTCTTCGGGCATGAGTTCGCTTTCCTGGTACTGGGACTTTGAACCGTTTGAAACCGGTTACGTTGACGCAGGTATTCAGGCCTCTCAGGTTAATGTCTGGAACGTACACAGCAATACGATCTACTACGTTTCGCCTACGTATGCAGGCGCTAAGCTCGGCGTACAGTATTCACTCACCAATGAAGAGGATCAGGAAGACGCTCGCTGGGTCAATAACAGCAAGTGGCTTAACATCGCATTGCGCTGGGACGGCGTCAACACGAAGGTGATCGGTGCGGTTGAAGCTGAGTTTTATGGCGACAATGCTGACACGAAGAATTTCGAAGATGCGTACAGCTTCAAGCTTGCGGCCACTTGGACGCCGGGCGGAGCAGCCACGACTCTCTATGCCGGCATGAACTACATCACAAACTACCGTCGCATCAGTGATGCCAATTGGAACGATTTCGACATTGACGGACTAGCCGAAAGTTCCGACGGCTACGATGCGATTTCGGGGTTCCTGGGCGTTCGCTATACCGTGGGCGCAGCCAACTGGCTTGCTCAGGTGCAGTATCAGGATGGTGAGTTCGAAGGGGCCGCGTCTGGTCAGGACGGCGATTTCAAGCGTTACGCCGTGGGCCTGGGCTGCCATTACTACTTCAGTAACCGAACGATGGGCTACGCCGTCGTGTCCTGGGCCAAGGGCGAAGGTTGGCTGAACAAGGACGAAAACATTACGAACCGTACGGCTGCTTCTCTCGGCTTGGTTCACTACTTCTAATCGGCCAGTAAGTACGGCTTTCGCCGAAGTTAACCCTGTCTCCTGCCGAAGACGCATCCAGCGACAAGACGCTTGTGATGCGCCTTCGGTTTTTTACGCTGCCGCAGACAACCTTACTGCCGCCGGCCCTTGCCGGTAGCTACGTCAGAGGCTCTCGTCTTCGGTCTGAATCGAATAGAGGTTCTTTACCATTTTGGCAAAAAAACGCATCATTTCATTGGCATCGCCCGTTTCGTAAAAACGCCCGAGCTTTTCGTGGAACTCTTCGGAATCGCGGTTAAGAACTGTTATCGGCCAGTAGCCGTTTTGCATCAGACAACCGTTCATCATCAAGGAGGCTGTTCGTTTGTTGGCATCGAAGAAAAACTGCGACCGCGACATGAAAAGGAACAAAGCCACGGCTCTTTCTTTCGGATTTTTGATTTCTGTTTTCAGAAACTGAAATCCCCGGGCAGCCAAAGCGACAAGATCAGAGTGATGCGGCGGTGTGTAATCAACACCGTGGATTCCGAGATCCAAATTGCGGAACACGCCCCATTCCAGAGCATCCTTAAATTCGACAAAGCGATGAATTGCGCAAGCACATTGCTCAGTCAGATCAAATTCTTTGTTTAGTAACAAACGAATAAGCTCTCTTGAACCGTCGCCGTAATTTTTAACCTGAAGCAAGTCGTCAATACTCAAACCGGAAACGGATTGGCCTTTGAGAATCGTCTGCGTCTGTGGAAGTGTTGACGGATTGTTCTCAAGTGTCGACATGCAGTTCTAGGTGATTTCAGCCAGGTTCTTTTTGAATACAAAAACCACCTTTTCAGTATCACCGAAATAAGGTATTTGGAAATCGATACCGATATCCCAAAACATGCCATTGAGAGGATCGCTGATCATTATTCAAAAAATCCAAATTGCAGGGATACTAAAAATTTTGTGGGATGGAATGTGTAGATAAAAAAATGAATTCAACAGGTTAGAGCTTAATCGGTACCGAAAAACACCTGAAAAAACATTGCGAACGGAGTATATCGCAGGTCGTTGACCCAACATGATCCTGTTGGTAACGATTTTTTTTCTGATATCAGCAGATTATCTTGTGAGGAGTCCTGAAGAGTCAGAATGTGAGACTTTTTCCTTTGCTTGAGCCTGAATTCGGGCGTACCATCGAGTGAGTAGGCGTTTATCTCTACTGAGCACATTTTTTAGGTGATAGCGCTATGTACGGAAAGCTCGCTCGGGTTTTGTTCATCCTGCTTGTAATGCATTCCTGCACGACCGGCATGCGGTTTTGCGTGACGCTTGATGCGCTCGCGCACGGGGCAAGTTCGTTTGAAGTCGGCGCGATGCTCGCCAGCGTCGCTTTGTTTCCTGCATTTGGCGCCATTGCGGCGGGACGTTGGTTGGATCGTTCGGGACCCAGGCCGTCGCTTGTTCTGGCGATTTTTTGTGCGGCATCGGCCGGTGCAGCGACGCTGCTTTTTCCGACCAAGGTTGCAGGACTCGGGCCGCTTTTTGCTGCCTGCATTCTCGTGGGCACGGCTTTTTTGCTCACCAATACGGTCGTGCAGCGCCTGACCGGTGACGTCTCCACCAACGAAACGCGAGCATTGGCCTTTACGCTGTTGTCAATCGTGACAGCCTTAAGTGGTCTGCTTACTCCGATCATCACGGGCTACATGATTGAGCACTTTGGCTTTGCCAGTTTCTATTGTTGGGTGGCGGGCGCTCCGATCTTTGTGGGACTGATGAGTCTGTTGCCGTTTATGCGGCATGTACTTCCTGCAGGAGGCAATGGTGCTCGCAAGGCGGCGGGAACGCATCCTCAAAAGGTGATGGACTTCTTCAAGGACCCTCCCATGCGAGCGGTCTTGGTCTGTTCCGTCGTCGTTTCAGTTGCCTGGGAAGTAGGCAATTTGTTGATTCCCGTCTACTGCGCATCCGTGAAGCTTTCGCCTTCGGACATCGGCTGGGTGCTGGGTAGTTTCTCGGCGGCGTCCTTTGCCGTACGGCTTCTGATGCCGTATCTGATGCGGCACATGCGCGAATGGATCATGATTGCGCTTACGCTTCTGATTTCGGCCTTGGCCTTCGTTCTCTTTCCCTTCTTTGAAAGTCAACTGCCGCTCATGGCCTGCGCTTTCCTGTTGGGCTTGGGACTTGGTGCGTCGCTTCCGAACATGATGTCGCTTGTCTACCGTTTGGCTCCGAAGGGACGCACGGGGGAGGCGATCGGTCTGCGGCTGATGCTGATCAATTCAAGCAAAGCGACCTTCCCGGTGGCCATGGGTGCGCTGGGGGCTGTTATCGGTGCGGGAGCGTCCCTGTGGGGACTTGCCATTTTCGTCTTTCTGGGCTTTCTTTTTGCGATGCGATCGGCGCCGACGGTCATCGGTGCGGTGGCAGGCAGCCATACCGAACATTAGGCAAGCACGGGTCTTCCGATTGAGTTTTTCAAGCAAAGGCTGTTTTCTGGCGATGTCTTGTCAAAGACATGTTGCCGATGGCTTATTTGTGGCTATAGAGAGCAAACAAAAGCCTTTCCGGGAAGGAGCGACCCGGAAAGGCTAAAAAAATAGATCGAAAAATTTTTCTGGTCAGTGGTTGAGAATCTTCGATAGGAACTTCTGAGCACGTTCCGTGTGCGGCTTATTGAAGAATTCGTCCGAAGGAAGATTTTCAATGACTTCACCGGCATCCATAAAAATCACGTGGTCGGCCACTTTCTTGGCAAAGCCCATTTCGTGCGTCACCACCATCATGGTCATGCCTTCGTGAGCAAGTTCCACCATCACGTCAAGCACTTCGTTGATCATCTCGGGGTCAAGCGCCGAGGTGGGTTCGTCAAAGAGCATGCAGATCGGATCCATTGCAAGCGCTCGGGCAATGGCAACACGCTGCTGCTGGCCGCCCGAAAGCTGCCCCGGAAACTTTTCCGAATGCTTCAAAAGACCCACTCGATCGAGAAGTTTTAGGCCGCGTTCTTCGGCTTCGGCCTTGTCGCGTCCGAGCACCTTGATCTGGGCAAGCGCCAGGTTGTCGCGGATGCTCATGTGGGGAAAGAGCTCGAAATGCTGAAACACCATGCCGACGTGGCTGCGCAGTTTTGCGAGATCCGTTTTGGGATCACCCACGGAAATGCCGTTGATGCGGATTTCGCCCTGCTGGAAAGGTTCAAGTGCGTTGACGGTCTTAATGAGTGTGGACTTGCCCGAGCCCGATGGCCCACAGACAACCACCACTTCGCCTTTTTCGACGTTCACCGAGCAGTTCTTGAGAACCTGAAAGTCTCCGTACCACTTGCTCACGTTTTTGATTTCAATCATCGACATTTTTCTTTTAATCCTGTAATTCCGGTTTTGTGCGATGTCCTTGTGCTCTTAGCGGGCAGCCACGGCGATCTTGCGCTGCAGGCGACGCACGAGCATCGAAAGCGACACGGAAACGGCGAGGTAGCAGACGGCGGCAAAGGAGTACATCAAGACGAGCTGACCGTCGCGCTGAGCGATCTTGCTTACGGCGCCCATGAAGTCGTTGCCGCTGATCACGTACACCAGACTGGTGTCCTGGAAAAGAATGATGGTCTGGGTGAGCAGCACCGGCAGCATGTTGCGCACGGCCTGCGGCAGGATGACGTAGCGCATCGTCTGACCGTAGCGAAGGCCGAGCGCCATGGCCGCGGACATCTGCCCTTTGCTCACGGACTGGATGCCGGCACGCATGATTTCTGCAAAGTAGGCCGCTTCAAAGAGCACAAAGGTGATGATGGCGGTCATCTCCGCGCCGATCATGACGGGATGATCGAGCCCCAAAAGCACCTTTAAAACTTCAGGCATCAGCAGGAAGAACCAGAAGAGCACGAGCACAAGCGGCACAGCGCGCATCAAGTTGGTGTATAGCTTGGAAAACTCCGAAAGAATCTTTGACGTCGACAAGCGGCAAAGCGCCAGACCCGTACCGAGAATCAAGCCGCCGATGGCCGTGATGACCGTCAGTTCGATCGTGTACTTGACGCCTTCGAGAATGTAGCCCCAGGAGTTTGTAATCGAGGAAAAATCAATCATGGCTTAACTCCTCTCTTACTTGGCAAGAATGAGGCCGGGGACGGCGCTCTTTTTCTCGACGACGCGCATCACGTTGTTGACCACAAGCGCAATCACGATATAGATGATGGTTGCCCAAATGTAGGCGGCGAAGAACTGGAACGTGTTTTCGCCCATTTCATTGGCTCGCATCGTGAGTTCCGGCAGACCGATCGTAAGCGCCACGGCGGTATTTTTCACGAGGTTCATGGCTTCGCTTGTAAGCGGCGGAACGATAAGGCGCATTGCAAGCGGCAGGATCACATAGGCGTAGGTCTGAACCGGCGTAAGGCCCAAGGCTTTGGCAGCGTTGGGAAGTCCCTTGGGGACGGAAGCAATGCCTGCGCGGACCTGTTCTGCCACACGAGAGGATGTGAAAAAGCCCATGCAGATGAAGGCCGTCAGGAACTGCGAATAAACGGGATCGACCGAGTTCATCCAATCCTTGTACCAGGGAATGAATTCGGGAACGACAAAGAACCAGACGAAAATCTGAACGATGAGGGGAATATTGCGAAAGAGCTCGATCCACACTTCACAGATCGTGCTAAGAAATTTATTTTGCGATGTTCGCAGCGTACCGACAATGATGCCCAGAGCCAGCGCGAGCGCAAAGGACGAAAGCATCAGTGCAACCGTCCAGCCGGCGCCGCCCAGAATGTATGACCACCAGGGTTCGTCGGCAAGCAGTGCGGGCTCAAACAGAGAGTTCAGATTGAAATTGAGAGCCATTTGAACTTTCCTCTTTTTGTGTGCGGCAGCTCGGTGTCCTGGGGGAGACTGCCGCAACCGCGGGAAATGAATCTCTAAAAAGGCCGGGGTGGTTCAACGTTGGCGCCACTGAGACCTTCCCCGGCTTAAAACTTCTTATCAGATGCCCTTGTCCGAAGGATTCGCGAAGAGTTCCTTCGTGTAGTTGTTCATCTTGAAGTTCAGGTTGACGTTCTTGGGCGGAATGGGAGATTCGAACCAAGTCTTGTAGAGCTTTTCGAGTTCTCCGCTCTTGATCATGTTCGTGACGGTCTTGTCGACCAAAGCCTTGAACTGCGGATCATCCTTGCGGAACATGGCGCCGTAGGGTTCGACCGAAAGAGCCGCGTCGAGGATCTTGAAGTCGGCTGCGTTCTTCAAGTTTGCGATCTGGCCCGCGAGAAGCACGTCGTCAAGAACGAAGGCGTCGGCGCGCTTGTTGGCAACGAGCTGCATGGCTTCGGCAAAATCCTTGGTCATCATGTAGCGCACGCGGATGCCGTTTTCCTTTTCAAACTTCTTCATGAGCGCAACAGAGGTCGTGCCGGAGGTGACGGCAATCGTCTTGCCGTTCAGGTCCTTCATCGAATTGATGCCGCTGTTCTTCCAGACGGCGGCAGAAACCTGAATGCCGAAGTAGCTCACGGAGAAAGCAGCTTCACGCTGACGAACCAGAGAGTTGGTGGTCGAACCGCATTCGATGTCAACCGTACCGTTCTGGATGAGCGGGATACGGTTGGCAGACGTCACGGCCTGATATTTGACGTCAAGCTTGGACAGGCCGAGTTCTTTCTGTGCGGATTCGGCAACTTTGCGGCAAACCTCAAAGGCGTAGCCGACCGGCTTGCCGTCGGCGCCTAGGTAGGAAAACGGCACAGAGCTTTCACGATAGCCGAGCGTGATCGAGCCGGTTTCCTGAATCTTTTTAAGCGTTCCGGTGAGCTCCGCAGCGGTGGCTGCGTTCATGGCAAGAACTGCGGCGGCGACGGCTGCAAGGGCAAAGCGGGAAGTGTGCTTCATATCAGGCTCCTATTTGAGTGTGTGATCTTTCTCGGTGCGCGTGAATGAGTGCGCGCCTTTTGTCTATAACTGTTGCAAGGAGCGTGCCAGTTTTGGGCGTGATAGGGAGAACCCTCAAACGATTCTTAAATAGGTAAGGTTTAGTGACTAAAAAAGCTAATCGTTACTGATTAGTTTTTGCTTGGAAAAGCCTGATAACTAAGCCGAAGGAAGTAGAGACGCGGGAAAGCTTAAGACGGGGCTAAACGGTAGCGAAAAGCACCGTTTGGGTGCGCTATAGGCAGTTGTGATGCATCAAATTGGTGCATGCACTCAGTGCAGTTCTGATGAGCAGTCGAGAGTTACGTTTTGATCGCACGCAAGCACAAAGTGCTGGTGAGAGTTATCACCAGTATTCGACGTTGTTGCAAGTCGTATCTGCTTTTGAAGCTTTTCAGGCGTCATCTGCTCGAAAGCGGTGTGGCACCGGAAAATATTCTCATTCAAGTCTGATTTCTCGCTTTGGTAACGTGGAACAAGAAGTTGAGTCATCAGCCTTGTCGGGTTTTGCACAGATGTGTGGACAAAAGTTGTGCATAACTTAACAAGGCTTGAAAAATCAGAGGCTTATCGGCGTGCTTAAATTTTGGGCACATGAATGTTCTAATCGCAGTCCAAAGTCAGTGGTCGTCAGCTATCGCCACTCTTGTCAGAAAAAACTGACGAAGGTTGGAGTGGACGGCAGACATTTGGCAGACCTGGATTTCCCGTAAAAAAGGAAGACTGCAGTCGATTGTTCTAAAGCAATGTGCTTAATTAATCTGACGCTGGCCAAAATTTGTGCGGATTGGGTTTGCACAATGCCGGGTTTGCCTGTCGGGTGAGTGATAATCCAAAGGGTTTGTGTCGTTTTTCGTCGCAGGAAAGTTCGCCATGGATTCTCTCGTTCGAAACAGTGCCTCCATTAATGAAATGCTCACGCGTTACGGCGTTAAATTCGGGCTCTACAAAAACGGCAGTTTTCACGAGCAGATCTTTCCTTTTGATCCGATTGCCAGAACCATTGAAGCCGACGAGTGGAAGGAACTTTCAGCCGGTTTGGCTCAACGTGTTCGAGCGCTCAACGCATTCTTGCTGGACATCTACGGAAAAAAGAGAATCATCACGGATGGAGTAATCCCTCCTGAGTTTGTGTTTTCTTCTCCGGGCTTCTTAAAAGCATGCGACGGCGTTACGCCGCCGGGAGGCGTCTACACGCACATTGCCGGCATTGATTTGGTGCAGGCTCATGATAAGAGCTGGTACGTTCTGGAAGACAATCTGAGGATTCCGTCCGGAGCATCCTATCCGCTGATTGCTCGCGAAATTTGCCGACGTGCTTCACCTCAGACATTTAGAACAGCCAACATCATCGACAACCGCCGATATCCCGAGATGCTCTCTCGCATGATGCAGAGCGTGGCTTGCGAAGGCATCTGCGTTGTCATGACGCCGGGGCGCTATAACGCAGCTTTTTTTGAGCACAGTTATCTGGCGGAAAAGACCGGCTTTGCGTTGGCTGTCAACGACGATCTTTTTGTGGAAAACAACTGCCTCTACTATCGAGATTGCGCACAAGGAAAAGTTCGTGTGGGAGCGGTGTATCGTCGCATTTCCGATGAGTATCTTGATCCGCTTACGTTTCTACCCGAAAGTCTCATCGGAGTGCCGGGTATCATGGATGCCTATCGATCGGGCAATGTAGCGATCATCAACGCGCCCGGCAACGGTGTGGCCGACGATAAAGGCATTTATTACTTTGTTCCCAAAATGGTCGAATACTATTTGGGTGAAAAAGCGATCCTGAAAAATGCGCCCACCTATCTGCCATTCTTTGAAAAAGATCGGGAGTACGTGCTGTCCAACATTGAAAAGCTCGTCATTAAGGACGTGGCGGAAGCCGGAGGTTACGGTGTTGTCTTCGGACGCGATATGGACAGCGAAACGCTTGCCGGCTGGCGTGATCGCATTAGCAAGGAGCCGAGGCGCTTCATCGTGCAGGAAGTGATCGATTTTGTTGATTTGCCGGTGATGGACGGCGACGAAACCGTCTATCGAAAAGCGGACCTGCGAGCCTTTGTGCTGACCGGGAAGGATTCGGTTGAAGTTTGGCCGAGCGGACTGACGCGTTTTTCCCGCGTTGCCGACAGTTTTGTCGTGAATTCCTCTCAAGGAGGAGGTTTTAAGGACACATGGGTGAAGGCCTCATGAAATCGGGCGGATATCAAGGGACAGGACAGTATAAAGTGAGGATGCTGATGACTTCGAAGCCGGTGCTGATAGCCATTTCTGCCGAGCAGGCCGACCGCTTGTATTGGCTTGGGCGGTATGTAGAGCGCGTGTTTTCAACGGTTCGCATTTTCAATCAATCGCTTGATCGAATGATTGATCAGGACGGTGAAGATTACGTGGCGTTTTGCAAGTGCTTGTCGATTCCGTCGGATATCTATCGGGATGCTGCTGATTTTGAGGTCAAATATTTGTTTGATGCGACCAATCCGGATTCGATTTATTCCAATCTTTCACGGGCATACGACAATGCCATCGTACTGAGAAATTTCATCACCACCGAAACGATGGCCTTTATTCAGTTGGCTTTGGATCGGTTGGAACAAGGTAGCATTGCCGAGTCCGCTTTTCTGGAAACACAGCGCGTAAGCGATCTGTTGCTTGCGTTTTGGGGATCGGTAGACGATCGCGTTGTTGATGTTGAGCGACGCGACCTTTTGAAGGTCGGAAAGTATTCCGAACGATTGGATCTGATGATTCGACTCAATTGTCAGGAATATGCTGTTGACGAGCTTCTCATTCGCATGCTTTCCCATACCAGGCGTGTGGAGCCGCTCCTCAATCGTGAGGTTTTGCAGCAACTGCGCAGCATGAAAGAGCCGGCGCTCGAAAGCAACCGAGCACACCTGTTGCACCTTATCAACGCTTTGCACTGAGTCAGTCGAGTTTTGCCTTGAAGTGCCGTTTCACCTTTACCACGGCGTACCGGTTTTCTGCCCCCGTTTTCAGACACGTGTTTCACATTCGAGCGTTTCCCTCGGACACGCCCGGACAAAGGGTCTTGGAAACGCATCTCACAACGAGTCTGCCTCAGCCTCTGGCTTCGGTTTTTGATTCCGTTTGCGGCAATTTGACTTTAACCGGACGCATGGATGAGCCCCATGACGAGTTGTTTTTTGAGTCTTCGGGCATTGTCCGAACTTGCGTTGACGACAACCAAAGCGACTATCCTGCATCGCCTTACTTTATCTATCCGACGCGACTCACAAGGCCGGGGCCGACCGTTGTTAATCTTTGGGAGCGTGCCAAAGGGACTTTGACCGGAGACGTGCGAACCGATGCCCTTATTCTGATGCATGCGGTTCACACGAGCCTTGTTTATACGCCGGGAGTCACGAATGTCGGTACGACTGCTGAGCAAGCACTGTCATACGGCAAGGGAGTTTGTCAGGATTTTTCGCACGTCTTGCTTTCACTTCTGAGACTTGCTTCAATTCCTTCCTTGTATGTCGCCGGACTGATGGCGGGAGAAGGCGCCACTCATGCCTGGGTGCAGGCGTGGGTCAACAACAGGTGGATGGCGTTGGATCCGACACATGACTGTTTGGCTGAGGGAGCCTATATTGCTCTTGCCAGAGGGTGCGATTTTGAAGATGCAGCCCTTGAACGAGGCATTTTCTTGGGAAGTGCCCAGCAGTTTGTGCAATCGTCTGCCGTGGTTGAATTTGTCGAAGAAAGGTCAACTACCCCGCTCTAAAGAGCGAGGCTTGAAAAAAGTCTTGGTTGACTAGCCTCAGGCCGCCCAAAAGGCGGACTACGTTGGTTGGGAATGCATAGGCACCGCGGGATGTCAATCCTAGTCCCGCGCTCTGCGGTTCGCGGTTAAAAGCTCTGAGAGGTAGGAGCGGTGCCGCGAACAGGTAAACCCCTTCCAACATTGGCGAAGGATTTCAACCGGTCGCAAGACCGAGGAGACAAATCTTGAGAGTATTTGTTTTAAACAAACGAGGGCAACCGTTGATGCCGTGCTCACCGGCAAAAGCAAGGTTGCTTCTCAAAGAGAGAAAAGCAATCGTCAAAAGACGCACGCCTTTTACGATTCAACTCACGATCGCAACGGGCGAAGCAAAGCAGCCTGTAGCGCTTGGTGTGGATTCCGGCTACAAGCACATTGGTCTTTCGGCCACAACTGAAAAGGCCGAACTCTATGCTTCGGAAGTCGAACTGCGTCAAGACATCACGGATCTTTTGTCTGCCCGTCTTGCCCTGCGCCGCTCTCGCCGCAGCCGCAAGACGCGCTACCGTGCGCCTCGTTTCAACAATCGGGTGGCAAGCAAGCACAAAGGCTGGCTTGCTCCGTCTGTGGAAAACCGCATTGCTGCTCACTTGTCGCGCGTAGAAGCGGTCATGCGGGTCTTGCCGGTGACTGCTATAACCGTCGAATCAGCGGCGTTTGATACGCAACTGCTGAAGAACCCGGACATTACCGGAGCGGCGTACCAACAAGGCGAACAGCTCGGATTTTGGAACGTGCGGGAATACGTGCTTTTCCGGGACGGACACGTTTGTCAGCACTGCCGCGGGAAGTCCAAAGATCCGATACTCAATGTTCACCACATTGAGAGCCGACGGACCGGAGGCGATGCACCGAACAATCTCATCACGTTGTGCGAGACCTGTCACAAGGCTTTCCATCGAGGGGAGATCAAACTCAAAGTCAGGCGAGGGAAGTCGTTCAAAGCAGAAACCTTCATGGGTATCATGCGTCGGACGCTCTTTGAGCGTTTGAAAAAGGCTCACCCTGAACTCAATGTTCGCAACACCTACGGTTATCTCACAAAGCACAAGCGCATCTCATACGGGATCGCAAAGAGCCACTGTGCAGACGCGTACTGCATTGCGGACAACCTTGGTGCAAAGCGACTGGAGGGCTTTTTCTTTCAAAAGCAAACCCGAAAGCACAACCGACAGATTCACAAGCTGTTGATTCTGAAAGGCGGATTGAAAAAGAAGAACCAGGCTCCCTACGAAGTCAAAGGCTTCCGTCTTTTCGACAAGGTGATTTGCAAAGGTGAAGAAGCATTCATCTTTGGACGAAGGACTTCGGGAAGTTTTGATGTGCGCCGGCTTGACGGTACTCGGATTTCCGCCGGTATCAACTACAAAAAATTGAGGCTGCTGGAACCTCGAACTACCTACTTAACAGAATTTAGAAAGGAGGCGGCGCTTCCTCCCCTGCATGAATGCAGGGGTTTCCGCGCCGAATTTCTATGATCAAAAACGTCGTATCGATTCGTCTGCCGGTGGCCGAAAAGGCGGTGATTCGCAAAAACCGCATTCTGCCGGCCGGACTTTCTGAAAAAGAGGCCGAAAGCCGTCATTTGCCCCGTATCTGCGTGGTGACGGGCACGCACGGAGACGAGTTGGAAGGTCAATATGTGTGTTTTCGATTAAACCGGATATTGGCTGAAAATCCTCAGTTCGTAAGCGGTATTGTCGACATTTATCCTGCTGTCAATCCTTTGGGCATTGATTCGATCACGCGGGGTATTCCGCGTTTTGATCTGGATATGAACCGCATTTTCCCGGGAGACGCAAAAGGCACCACGGAAGAGGTGATTGCAGCCAAGATCATCTCCGACATGAAGGGGGCTGCCTGCGCCGTTGACATTCATGCGTCAAATATCTTTCTTCGGGAGATCCCTCAGGTTCGTGTCAATATCAACACGGCGGAAAAATTGTTGCCATTGGCCAAAGAACTCAACTGCGATTTCATTTGGGTTCATGCGGCGGCCACCGTTTTGGAGAGCACGCTTGCCTGGTCGCTCAACAGGATCGGAGTGCCGTGTCTGGTGATTGAGGCTGGCGTCGGGATGCGCATTACGCAGGAGTATGGCGAGAGAATCACTGTCGGCCTGTTACGCTTGATGAAGCGCCTGGGTATTTGGTCAGGCCCCGTCAGTGAGGTGGTGGAACCCATTGTTTCAACCGACGGTCGGGTGAAATTTATCAACGCGGACTATCCCGGCGTCTTTATCCCGAAGGTGCGGCACTGGATGAATCTTCACGAAGGCGATTCGTTGGGACTGATCACTGATCCGATTGACGGCACGGTTCTTCAGGAGGTGAAGAGTCCTTGCAACGGCCTGGTTTTTACGCTTCGTGAATATCCGATCGTCAATCCCGGTTCACTCGTTGCTCGCGTTTTGGCTGTAAGCGAACCGGGAAAAGATAAAAAAGGAGCGGCTAAATGAGGCGCATCAGGATTTTTGAGATGCCTTCGCTTTACCGCGAGCCGATGGTTATTACGGGCTATCGTTTCGGTAAGGGTGAGAAATCGGCTGCGATTGTGGGCGCCATGAGAGGCAACGAAATTCAGCAGCTCTACATCTGCTCTCAGTTGGTGCGACGACTCAAGACGCTTGAACAAGAAGGCCTGTTGACAGTGGGGCACGCCGTTGAAGTCATCCCGTGTGTCAACCCGTCTTCCGTGAACATCGGAAAACGTTTCTGGGCAATGGACGATACCGACGTCAATCGCATGTTTCCCGGTTACGACAAGGGCGAAACAACGCAACGCATTGCCTCCGGTTTGTTTCAACATCTGATCGGGTGGAAGTGGGGCATTCAGTTCGCTTCTTTTTATCTCCGAGGCGATTTTGTGCCGCACGTGCGAATGATGAGTACCGATTGGAGTGATGCGCAGACAGCTTGTGACTTCGGGCTTCCCTATGTTTTCGTGCGCGAGCCGCTTCCGATCGATACGACGACACTTAATTACAACTGGCAGATATGGGACACCCGGGCTTACACGATATTGACGAGTGAAACGGATCGCATTGATGTTGTGTCGGCCGAAATTGCTGTCAATTCCGTGTTGCGCTTTTTGGTTCAGCGGGGTGTTCTGTCCTGCCAAGTGCCAAAGGGGGTTCCTGCGCAGCAATTGCGTGACGATGACATTCTGAATGTCCATGCCGCAGCCGCTGGTATTTTCCGATGCTTGGTGAAGCCGGGAGACCTAGTCTGCAAAGACGATCTGCTGGGCGAAATCATTGATCCCGGCCAAGGGCACGTGCTAAGGGAAGTTCGCAGCCACGGGCAGGGGTGCGTCTTCTTTGCGTGCCGCGATGCATTGGTGATGCAACGACAAATTCTTTTCGGACTGAAGTTGGCGGCGGATCAGACTGCACAATAGTTTTTGTCGGAGGCAGTGCAAGCTGAAGAAGACACGCGATACCGCGCGTTTTGCTGTGGAATCTTTGCGGATCAAGGAACAAGCGCAGATTTAAACATCGTAAAAAAAGTTTTTATTGAGATAAAACATTAAATATAATGTCTTAACAAATAATAGGCAGTCAAGGTAGGTCGACCTGAAAGATATCGGACCGGTCTCAGGTCAAAAGAGCTTGTTGCAAGAAGCGATAGCAACAAAATAGACAAGCCATAGGTAGTATACCGTTCGTTTAGACATCATAAAAAACGTTTTAAGCATGAAGCAGCCATCTACAGCACTCGCACGCAAACAACGGGAACGCGTGTATTTCAAGTCCGTGGACGTTTTTTGTGCTCGACTTGGTCAATATATTTCTTTGGCTCGTCGCAAGCGGGGATTGACTCAGATGGACATGGCTGAGAAGGCTTGCACGTCGATTGCCACCTACCAGCGTATCGAAAAAGGTGATGGCACTGTTGCACTTGCAACGGTGTTTCGAGTTCTGGCGATTCTTGATCGCCTTGAATCGTTCGACAAAATTCTGTCTCCGATGGAGGATCGGGTCGGATTGGCTTTGATGCAGGGCAATTTGCCCAAACGTGTTCATACCAAGGCCGACGAGTTTGAAGGATTCTGATATGCAGCAGAGGCTTTCGGTCTACATCGGCGAGCGTAGTGAGCGAGTCGGTACGCTTGTATACGATCCGGCACGTCCGAGTGTATCCCAGTTTTGCTACGCCGACTCTTGGGTTTCGCAACCAAATGGATTTGCTGTGTCTCCGGAGCTGCCGTTGCTATCCCAATGGATTTTTCTTAACGATGCAGAGCGCAATAGTCCGTTTCCGTTTGCTTTTGCCGATACTGAACCGGACAGTTGGGGGAGGCGCCTCATCAAGCGGTCTTTCAGTAAAGCGGGTCATAGTCGGGGCCTTTCAGAGATTGACTTTCTACTTGGCGTAGAGGATTTCAGTCGCATCGGAGCGCTTCGCTTTGCTATTGATGGGTGTCAGCTGGGAGAATCCGAGGATGGAAGGCGTCGAACGCCGCCTTTATTGGATCTGGGCAAAATCGCTCGATCATCAAGACGGTTTGAATTGGACGAGGCGACAGACGATGATCTTAACTACCTCGAAGGAAAAGGCACTTCGCTTGGCGGCGCTCGTCCGAAGTGCACAGTGCTTGACGAACACGGCAATCTGGCAATCGGCAAATTTGCAAGTGTCAACGACGAGCGTAGCGTTGTCAAAGGCGAAATTCTTGGTCTGGAGCTGGCTCGGGCAGCAGGTCTTAATGCGGCTGTTGGGCAGATAGTGACGGTTGATGGCGTCAATGTCGCCGTTGTGAAGCGCTTTGATCGCACGCGCCTTGGGCGCCGAATTCCGTATTGGTCGATGGCGACATTTTTGCAATGTACTGACAATGGCTATCCGCCGCCGAGTTATCAGTTGCTTAACGAAAAACTGTTTTTGCAGGCCGATCGTTCCGATAAGTCAACAGCTAAGGAACTTTTCGGGCGTTTGCTCCTTAACTTCCTGATCAACAACACGGATGACCACGGTCGGAACACGGGCTTGCTGATGCAAAACAACGGAGCGTGGGTATTGTCGCCGGCTTTCGATATCAATCCAGTCCCGCTGAGCCGGCCTGATGCGCCGTATTTGTCAAAGTGCTATTTGTCTTCGGAAGAAGGTGAAATGGAGGACGTACGGCAACTTTGGAAGTGTCGACCGGCTTTCGATCTATCCGAGGATGATGGTATAGAGGTATTCAGGCGCATTATAACCGCCGTACAAAATTGGAAAACTATAGCGGTAAGGCCAAAGGTTAGGATGAATGCTTCGGATTTACGCGACTATGCTTCGGCTTTTTCTCCTGTCCGGTTGCAAAAAGCTCTTGATATTGTTGCCTGACCTGAACAACTTCCCATTGAGGGAAGGCTTCCTTCGACAAAGTGCTGACTTTTCCTATTAGAGAAATACTTTTGGGATCTGGGTGTCAGAGATCGTTTCGTTTGATTGGCAGAGTTTTGCTTTTTGACGACAGCTGCTGGAATTTAGGTTAGCGACCCTGGCAAAGGGTGAAGGCCGAAACACGGCCAAATACAGCAGCGCTTGCCAGGCAATCGCCTTTGGCAGCCCACTCGCCGTGAATGCCGCCGGTAATGTCCCCCGCGGCTACCAATCCATTGATATTGTTTCCATAACGATCAATCACATGGGCTTTGGCATCAATGCAAAGGCCGCCAAGACTGGAAATAACAACGGGTTCCAGAGTTTGGATTTGCCATGGGTGCTCAATACGGTGCAAAAGTTCGGATGCTTTACCGAAAAGATTGTCTTTTCCGGCATCAGCTGTTCGGTTGTATGTATTCATGGTTGCCTGAAGTTGCTGCTTGGTAAAAGGAAATGAGTCGCCGATATTGCTACCGTATGCAACAAGCCAGGCTTTCGCTTGCGGCTCAAGCAGACAAGCTTCGATTTGATCGCGCCGGCGGACATCCTCTCGAATAAAACGCCTCCCTTTAGCGTTTAATAGGACGTAACGGGACGCATCTGTCAACAAGGAGGGATTCACACCACTGTCCTTCCAATCCCAAACGAAGTAGCTCATATGTGTGACCGCGGCACCACAGTCCTGAGCGGCCAGAAGCATGGTTCCGTTACAGTATGGCGTTCCTGCTGATGCAATGCCCGCCAGCAACGGACAGTGTCGCTTTAGTAGTTCAGTGTTGGCGGTGAACCCTCCAGCTGCCAATACCACACCGAAACGGCTGTGGATCGTATGCTCTTTGCCGGCATGATTAAAACGGATGCCGTTGACCGTGCCTGAATCGTTTCGCAGAATGTGCGTCGCACGACAATTTGTAAGCAACGGCAATCGTCTTTTTTTGACTTCGCTTAAAAGTAGGTCGACGTAAGCGTGCCCCTTTTTGATGGGAATGTGACTGCGAGGATAGGGGGAAGCAGGAGCTTGAACGACATTTTCAGGTAACTCCAGCCCAAGGTGTTCGAGCCATTTGAGAGTAGACGGAGCTTCGTAACAAAGAACTTTGGCCAAAGTTCGGTTTCCCCGATAAGCTCCCCATCGCAGAAGTTGTTCGAGATGCTTTTCAGGACTGTCGTCAACACTGATTCGAATCTGTCGTTCCGGGTCAAATGCGTTAAAAACTCCTTCACTCAGAAGCGTTGTGCCGCCGGCTTCGGCCGCAGCTTCCAGTATCAAAGGTTTGAAATCCAGTTCTGCAACTGTAAGTGCAGCTGTAAGCCCTGCTAAACCGGCGCCGACGACAATGACATCGGGTTTATTGGAAGCGACTGATGTCATTGTTCTGCCTTTTCAATCATCTGAAGCAGGCCTACGGCGTGTCGAACGCCCAGCTTCTGGCATGCATTGGCGCGATGAGCTTGGACCGTACGTTCGGAAATGCCTAGTTCGTCGGCGATGATTTTATTGAGTTTGCCTTGAGCAACAAGCCGAGCCACTTCTTGTTCGCGGGGACTCAACAGAGACCAGCGAGTCTTTGCATCCTGAATATCACGGGCTTGCTGGCTATTCTGGATGCTGGCTTCAATGGCCAGTTCGAGTGAGGCAAGCAGCTTGTCGTCGTCCACGGGTTTGGGTAAAAAATCGATTGCTCCGTGTCGCATGGCCCGTACGGCCATTTCGATATCGCCATGGGCGGATACGAAAACGATCGGGAGGTTGCGTGCAAGCTTGTTGAGGTAGTTTTGTAACTCCAGTCCGCTTAATCCCGGCATGCGGACGTCCAAAATGGCACACCCGGGGATTGACGGATCGTCGTTGGCAAGAAAATCTTCAGCGTCCTGGTAGGTGCGCACGAGCCAACCGTCGCTTTCGATCAGATAGCGGTACGAGTCGCGAACACCTGCATCATCATCAATGATGCGAACCAGGCAGAAAGGACGCTGTTTATTCAAGATTGACACTCCTTGTTTGTCGCTGCGCTCGGCAATACCATTGTCACTGCCAAGCCCTGAGGTTGGAGGCGTTTAAACTCCAGGTGACCAGCATAACTTTCAGTGATTTTGCGCACAATAGCAAGTCCCAGACCTAGCCCGTCTGGTTTGTCGGAGGTAAATGGCACCGAAAGAACCTCAAATGCAGCATCACTTAAGGTGAAACCTTCGTCACTGACACAGATCTCGATGGTCCCGCTGTTTAGACGTTTGGCCGAGAGACGAATAATCGGTTTGCGTGCCGCCATTCCCGCTTCAAAGGCATTTTTGACGAGGTTTTTGACACAAAGTTCGATTTCTAGGGGATCGGCCTCAATTTCAAGATTTTGTGCCAACTCCGTACGGATACGTGGTTGTCCCTGACTGTCGGTGTACTGTGCAGCGATGCCTGATAAGAACTCAGAGAGATTAAAACGACGGCAAGTTCTGCGCTTTTGTTTGGCATAGCTCTGGACGTGTTCGACGATAGCGTTTGCACGGACGCTTTCCTCAAGTGTTCGTTGCAGAGCGAAAGACAGACTGTCGTCATCCAGAATTCCGTTTTTCAAACGCCGTCTGATACCCATCGTGTAGTTCGTAATGGCTGCAAGAGGCTGACGCAGTTCGTGGGCGACAAGACTGGACATTTGTCCAACGATGCTTGCTTTTTCGAGCTGTTCATAGCGAGTCTGTGCAAGTTTCTGCTTCTGATGCATTTCATCGAGCTCACGCGTTCGACGCTGCACGAGACGTTCGGTGAGGACACTGTGGAGCACCAATCCGACGAGAATCACAAGCCCTAAAAGAATCCATGCGGAATACTCGATGAGGATTTGTCCGACTGAACGGCGTTGCAGACTTTTGTAAAAAGTTTCGTCTGTGCGTTGTAGCACCTGATGGATCGTGCGGTAGTCGGCGGCTTTGGTCCAGCGGTAACCGTAGCGTTCGGGAAGACTTCGCAAAAGTGCTCCAAGATTGTCCGACTCCTCCCGTGAAGTCTGAAAGGATGCTGCAAAGACCCATCCAGGATAAACCGATGTCGTGTGAGGCAGGTTCAGATCCAAATTGAGACGGGGCTCAATAACTTGCAGATCAGCCAAGGATCGAGGATCCAAATTTCTCAATAAACACGAAGAGAAGGCAACGGCATCATAGGTTCCGTTTTGAAGCGCATTGATCAGGTCTTGAAGGTGACCGTGGAATTCACTGATTTTGAAAAACGTTTTTGAGTCCTGACGTTGAGACAACAATTCATCGGCTAAATGCATGCGTGTTTCGAAAGCATCTGAAGCCAGAATGGCAAGCGATTTGCCTTTCAGAGAATGGAGCGTAACCAGTGTGTCTTCATGAGGCTTACGAACAAGTACAACGGTCGAGGAGGCACTGTCGGCATTGATTGCTTCGCTGGGTTCAACGGAAGCGATTGCGGTAAATCCGCCGTATCGTTCAAGCAATGCATAGATCGGGGCACTGGCCACAACGAATCCGGCATCGGAAAAAACGACGGGGTCAGCGAGGGTTTGGGCCGACTGTGAAGTGGTCAGAATAGCGTGATTTTGAAGAACCACGGCAACATCGGCGAGACTTGCGTCAACGAACGCGGCCAGCCGGTCGTCGGGTTGAGACTGGATGGCTACGCTAAGCGGTGTCATCACAACGGGATCGGCATACGCAGGGATGCTGAGCGTTAGGATCGCAGTCGCAAGAATTCGCAGCAGAGGTGTGAGCAAAAAAGACATGCCTCCGAGACAATCGCGTCAAAACTCAACAAGTTTAGGAAGATATCTCGAAAGTCGTCAATTGCGTCTTCTACGTAGCGCGATCTCACAATTTCAGAAAGCCCGCGGAGCAGTTAATCTGTCAGACAGTTGGATCATGTCCAGCTCTGTCGAACAATAGAAAGGTGAAATATGACTACATCCCGTCGTGATTTGTTCAAGATTGGTACGGCTCTGGTGGCTGCGTCAGGTTTGTCTACGGCTTGGTCGGCCGAAAAAAATTCCGGTTTTGATGTCTGCTCCGTTGACAAGATCAAATGGGACAAGACGTTTGATGTGATTGTGATTGGTTCTGGCGGTGCCGGTTTGGCAGCAGCCGTGACAGCTGCGCAGGAGAAGGCCAAGACCGTAATCCTTGAAAAAATGGACATTATCGGCGGCAACACGCGTATCACGGGTGGTGCTTTCAACGCAGTTGATCCTGTCGAGCAGAAGAAGAAGGGGATTGAAGACAGTGTTGAAAAGCATGCTCAACAAACTCTCAAGGGCGGCGACTATCGCGGAAATGTTGAACTTGTTCGAGAATTCACGAAACGTGCTCCGGAAGCTATGCAGTGGCTCAAGAGCTGCGGTGTTGAGTTCGCTCCGGGTGTCTATCAAGTCTACGGCGGCCTATGGCCGCGTGCTCACAATACCGTAAAGCCCTTTGGTCTTGGTTACATTGACGCGCTGACCGATCAGTGCAAGAAACTTGGTGTTCCTGTCGAGCTCAACTCCAAGGTAACGCACATCATTCGTGAAAAGCCTTTGAGCGGGCGAGTGTTGAGTGTTGCTTTCGAAAACAAGCGCGGTAAAGTTCGTTACTATCGAGCATTAAAAGGAATTGTGGTGGCTGCCGGCGGTTTTGCTGCCAATCCTGTCATTCGTGCTCAGCACGATCCGCGACTCTTTGATCTGCCGACGACTAACCATAAAGGCGCGACGGGGGACCTTCTGGCTCCAACCCAGGATATTGGCGCCAATGTGGTCGGCATGGACTTTATTCAGTTGTTGCCGGGCGCAGCTTCCAATGGTCGTTTCATTGGTATGGTGTCGCCGGTTGAAAGCGTCATTTTTGTCAATAAGAACGGCAATCGTTTCGTGGCTGAAGACCAACGCCGCGATGTGGTGGCAGATGCCATTTTGGCTTCTCCCAACAAGATCGTTTTCGGCATTCGTGATGCCAATGGCTACAACGCCATGAAACCCGGTGCACGCAAGGCATTCGACGGCGCGTTTAAGACCGGCGATGCCGAAAAGGCCGACACGTTGGACGAATTGGCTGTGAAGCTGCAGATTCCTGCGGAAAATCTCAAGCGTGCAGTGGCCGAATACAACAAGGCTGTTGAGACGAAGAAGGATCCGCTCGGTCGCAATCCAAATGCCCTCGTTAACAAAATCGAAAAGGCCCCGTTCTACAGCGGTCGTCTGACGATGGCGGTGCACCACACCATGGGCGGCATTGAGATCAACTCCAAGGCTCAGGTGATGGATCGCTATCAGAAGCCGATTCCTGGTCTTTATGCAGCCGGCGAAGTCACCGGCGGCGTTCACGGCACTAACCGCGTCGGTGGTAACGCTGTGGCAGAAATCTTCACGATCGGTCGCATGGCCGGTCAGAACGCTGCCCGAGGGCTGTAATTTGCTCAACTAAACCTCCCCAAACGGGCCGCAAGTACTGAAGGCAGTTTCAGACTGCGGCCCGATTTCTCTGATTCGATTGAGGAGAGCTTCGTGATCAGAAAACTCATTGGCGCTGTTGTCACAGCCATCATCTGTACCGGTGCGGGTTCTGCTGCAGGACTGGCCGTAGCTCCGTGTGCGCAGTGTCACGCAGACGGCAAAGTCCTTGGTGAAAATCATCCTTCCGTTGCTCAGGCCAAGACGCTTGATGACTGCATGATGTGCCATCAGAAAGCAGCCCCCGCTTTGTCGGCGATGTTGCATGCAAAACATACTGAGAAGGCGCCGTGCTCAATGTGTCATGAGGTGAAAGACGGAAAACTTTTTGCCAAGGGCGTAAAAACACCGCTCGGAGATGTTTCTGAGGATCTTTTTGATCTTTATGCAGAATTGGGTGGGGGTGATGTCAAAGGGACGGCTCGTTTGCACGAAACAAAAAATCTCTCTTGTGTGAACTGCCATGGAGTCAAAACTCCCCAAGAAGGAGCCGTTGTTGACAATGCCGTCTGTGAGAAGTGTCATGGGGCTCAAGCGGATCTTGCCAAGCGTACTGTTCCCAAGATAAAGGAACAGAATCCGCATGCCAGTCATCAAGGAGCTCTGACTTGTTCGAAGTGCCATGCAGGCCACAGCACGCCAAAGAGCTATTGCCTGGAATGTCATAACAATTTCGATCAGGTCATGCCCGAGAGCAAGATATTGAACTAGTGGTGCAAAGACGCTTCAGCTCAACATCTTAGGATGTGGATGGAGGATAGCCAAGATGTAGGGCAACCAGCTGGTTGCCATTTTTTTTCGTGCTTGGCTTGTCAGGACTATTTGTTCGGACAAAGTCTATTGGGTAGAAAAAGCTGCAAGCCGGATGGTGCCTAGCTCTGAGCGTTCGATAGGACTATAGGTTGGATCAAAGTCTGATGGCATCTTTACAGCAAGAAGCTGCTCGAAAGGCAGATCTCGTTTTTTAGTATCTATAAAAGGAAGCAAGAGACTACTAAAATTCTTAACTTGAGCTTCACGAAATCGGCGCAGACCGTTCCCTCTGAAGTCGAACACGACATAACAACAATCACTAAAGGAGAAGTGCTATGTTTGGCGTCGTTGTTACGCTGCTGGCCGTTGTACTGCTCGCGTACTTCGTTATCAAAAATTACTACCCGCCCGTCATTCTTTTGGTGCTGGCCCTCGTTTTGCTGTTGATCGGTGCCTTCATGGGCAACCCGCCGGTTTCGGCCAAGACCGCTACCAACTTCCTTGGTTTTGACCTTGCGCAGGCCTTTACGGATCTTACGAAGAGTCGTATCGGCGGTCTGGGCCTCAACATCATGGCCATCGGCGGCTTCTCGTTCTATATGAACAAAATTGGCGCTTCTACAGCTCTCGTGAAGCTGTGCGTGCGTCCGTTGTCGGCCATTCACTCGCCGTATGTCCTGCTGGGCCTTACATACGTTGTAGGCCAGTGCATGGCTTTGTTCATTAACTCTGCCGTCGGCCTCGGCTTGTTGCTGATGGCTTCTGTCTATCCGCTGCTCGTTCAGCTGGGCGTGCGTCGCGCTGCCGCCGCTGCCGTGATCGGTTCGACCTGCTGCTTGGATCTGGGGCCGAGTTCGTCCAACGCCATGCGCGCTGCCGACCTTGTCAATACCGACGTAGTGACGTACTTCGTTACCGGTCAGATTCCGGTTGCCATCTGCATCATTATTGCTGTGGCTGTGGGGCACGCTCTGGTGCAGCGTTGGTTTGACCGCCGAGAGGCTGCCAAAGGTATCAAGGATGACACGAGCGCCGTCGCTGGCGAAACCAAGGATGCCTTTGCCGATGCCGGTCCCGCTCACTACGCCATCCTTCCGATTCTGCCCTTGTTCCTGCTGATCATCTTCTCGCCGATGGTCTACAACGGCATCAAACTTGGTCTGGTGACCGCCATTGTGGTTTCGATCCTGATCGCCTTCCTGGTCGATCTCGTCACGCGTCGTGCCTTCAAGGACGTTTGCAAGAGCTTCCAGGCATTCTTCGAAGGCATGGGCAAGGTCTTTACTTCGACCGTCTCGCTCATTATCTGCGCTGAACTCTTTGCTTTTGGTCTCACCAAGATCGGCGGCATCTCCACGATGATCCAGATGGCTGCCGCCCAGCAGGACGTCGGTCTTTACCTCATGCTCTTTGTGATGATGGGCATCATGGCCATCGCCACGATCGTGACGGGTTCCGGCAACTCGGCCTTCTTCGCCTTCTCGCCGTTGCTGCCTGAAGCGGCAGCGAGCGTTGGCTACAACACGATGGCTCTGGTGGTCCCGGTGCAGCTTGCCGCCAGTCTGGCTCGTCCGATGAGCCCGATTTCCGGTGTCATCATCGCCGTGTCCGGCATCGCAGGATTGACGCCCATTGAGCTCATCCGTCGTACGATTCCCGTCATGGTCTTAGGTATGGTGGTGAATGTCATCGCCGCCCAGATCTTCCTCTAATACGCTAGGAGAGAAACAAATGGCATTGCTTATCAAGGGTGCGCACGTTTATGCGCCTGAAGACCTCGGCATCTGCGACGTTCTGACCGTCGGCAAGCAGGTTGTGGCCGTCGGCAAGGATTTGACCGCGACTTTGCCTGAGCTCGAAACGATTGACGCCAAGGGCTTGATCCTCACGCCGGGCTTTATCGATCAGCACATTCACGTGACGGGCGGCGGCGGTGAAGGCGGCCCCAAGACCCGTACGCCGGAATTGGTTCTTTCCGAGCTGATTGCCTGCGGTACCACCAGCGTTGTGGGCGTATCCGGAACCGACGGTTCGAGCCGCTCCATGCCGAACTTGCTCGGTAAGGTACGTGCGCTTCAGGCCGAAGGCGTTTCGGCCTGGATGTACACGAGCAACTATGCCTATCCCCCGACGACGCTCACGAGCTGCGTGCGAGACGATCTTTATTTCGTTCCCGAAGTACTCGGTGTCAAGATCGCCATGGGTGATCACCGCTCAAGCTTCCCCACGCAGGAAGAAGTGATGCGCCTGCTCACGCAGATTCGCGTGGGTGCCATGGTGGCAGGCAAACTCGGCGTACTGCACATTCACTTGGGCAACATCGTCGGTCCTTTCGATATGTTGCTTGAGTGCGTCAAGCGCGGCATGCCGATTCAACACATCCGTCCGACGCACTGCGCACGTCACCCGGACGTGTTCAAGGGGGCTATCGAGTTCGGTCTTGCCGGAGGTTACGTGGACATCACCACGGGCGGTTCCTGTGCTGTAGGCACGCCTGCTCATGGCGTGAAGTCAGTGCTTGAAGCCGGTGTGGCGGCCGATCACATCACGATGAGTTCTGACGGACACGGCTCCGTGCCGCGCTTCAACGACAAGGGTGAAATGATTGGCCTGGGTGTTGGCGGCGTTGCCTGCAACCTTAAGGAAGTCAAGCGCCTGATCGGTGAACTCGGTGTGCCGATGACCACTGCTTTGTCTGTGATCACGAGCAACGTTGCCAAGGCTCTGCAGCTGCCCGGCAAGGGCGTGGTGAAGGCCGGCAATTGCGCTGACCTCAACCTCTTTGACGAAAACATGAATTTGGTTCATGTCTTTGCCAAGGGCCGTCAGATGATGCGTAACGGCGAAATTATTGTGAAGGGTACTTTCGAAGAATAATCTTTCTTCGATTGACAGGAAATCCGTGCTGCGATCCAACACCCGGCACGGATTTTTTGCAACAATTCTCGCTTGAGCAAAAACTCTCTCGAGTCAGGTTGTGACGCAGACAGATTCCGCATATTCCGCCTACGTTCATTGTGAACCCAACGGCGTTTCGTTAGTCGGTTCGGGAGGTGTTGCCCGTTTGGCGGCAGGTTGTGTGCTGGCTCTGATGCTTGCTTTTCCCAATGCTGCCGTAGCAGATGCGGAACCGGAAGATGTTTCCGGTGATTCGGCTTTGCTTTTGGACAATGTCGATGTACTGTCCTCAGCATCCATTTCGACGCTGACGCCTGCAACAATCGGCAAGGGTGAAAGGTGGACGGTTCCCGCAAGCGGCGAGATGCACCCGGTGGTCACGATCGGCGTTCCCGACACGGCTGATCTTGGGCGTGAGCGCCCGATGATGATTTCCACGATCGAGCGATTGAGTCGAGCCATGCCAGGCACGCAGTTCCGTCTGCGTGTGATTTTGTCTGCCGACGGCAATGCGCAGCTCAATATCGTTAAGCCTGACTTTATGTTTGCTCCGTCCGGAGCCGATGCGATTTGGCAGCGTGAAGGCATTGAGTCCTACCGTATCGCCACGCGTAAAACAGCCTCGGCCAAGGAGGCCGGCAAGAGTGTGGGTTCTGTTCTGGTCACGCTAAAACAACGTGAAGACCTGCGCGACATTGCCGATCTGAAAAACAAAACGATAGCGGCCGGACTGCCTGATTCCGTTCCGGGTTGGCTTGCTGTTTTGGGCGAAGTCCGAAAGGCCGGATTCGACCCGGACGAATTCTTCGCTTCGAGTGAATTTCTCTTTGAGTATTACCCGGAAATCATTGCGGCTTTGTGGGGTGGCAAGGCCGACGCTGTGGTGCTTCCAACCTGTATGTTGGAGTCCCTTGAGCGAGAAGGATTGGTTGCCACGGATCAGCTCAAGGTGCTGCACGACAAAAGCGATGAAGCGCTGGCCTGCAAGCGTTCCACCGATCTCTATCCGGATCTGAGTCTTGTGGGCTTTTCATGGACGCCGGAGAAGATGGCCCGAGACGTGACTGTTGCCTTGATGTCGCAGCAGTCGGATGTTGGTTTTGAGTGGCTTTCTTATGTGTCGCATGCCAATGTCAATCAATTGCTCAAGGACCTCAAAGCCGGTCCCTACAGTTATTTGAGAGATTTCAGTCTGAAGGCACTGTACGCCCGTCATACGGCTGTGTTTTGGGCCATAGGGGCGGTGCTTTTGTCCATGGTGCTTTACGGTGTTCTGTTGCAGGTTTTGGTGCGCCGCCGTACGCGGGAACTTTCCCAAACGCTCGAGCACCAGCGCCGCATGGAAGAAGAGGCTCGGGAACACCGGAGACGATTGGGACATCTGGAAAGACGCAATATCGTCAATCAGATGTCCGGAATGATTGCTCACGAAATCAATTCTCCTGTGGGCGCCATCTGCAACTTCAAGGCCATTTTGGATCTGCTTTTGACTGAGGAGTCGCGACGAGACGCCAATATCCGTGTGGCTCTTGACGGCATTGAAAGCGAAGCGCAGCGCATTGCGGGCATCGTTGGGCGAGTCAGAAGCTACGCGAAGAAACAAAAGCACGCTCATAAATTGTGCGATCTGGTGGACATTGCCAAACGAGCTGTTCGCGCTTTTTATGTGAGTTCTCCCTCCAAAGCGGACGTTCTGGAAACCTACGAAATACCGTCGGCACCCGTACTTGGCGATTCGCTTGAACTGGAACTTCTGGTTTTAAATCTCATTCGAAATGCAAGCGAAGTGGAACCCCGAAAGGGCAGCCGCGTCAAAGTAAAGATTGTTGTTCGAAGCGCACCCGACGGGCGCTATCAGCTGCAAGTTCAGGACAATGGCAAAGTGATCGGCGACGAGGATTTCGGACGTCTTACCAAGATGATGCAGAGTGTCAAGCCGGAAGGGCTTGGCATGGGCTTGTCCATTGTGCGCGGCATTGCCGACAGTCACGGCGCGGAATTGGAGTTTAAAAAGGGAGAAAAGGGCGGCTTGATCGTTCTTCTGACGCTTGAGGCCGGAAAGGACGCTGCAGAAGAATCCGTGCAAGATATCGAAGAGTCGCATGCCGAACAAAACGACATCAAGGAATCGAAATGACAACAAACGTGCCTTTGATCCGATTGGTTGATGACGATGAACTGTTTCGCGTTTCCCAGATGATGTTGCTGAAAACGCGCGGCTGGGAAGTGGAGTGTTACGAAAGCGGCGAGGAGTTTCTCGAGAAAGCGGATCTCAAACGCCCCGGTTGCATCATTCTTGATGTGCGCATGGAGGGGTTGACCGGCATGCAGGTGCATCGCGTACTTGTCGAACGAGAGTGCAAGCTTGCCGTTATTTTCCTGACCGGCCACGGTGACATTCCGATGGCGGTTCGCGCTATGCAGCGCGGTGCCGTGAGTTTTCTGGAAAAACCGGTCAAACCCTTTGATCTTCTTGAGGTTGTTCAAAAGGCGGTTGACGCGTCCCTGGCTGAAGCTCAGCGTGACGAAGAAGCGTCGAAAAACCGAGCGATATTTGACGATTTGACTGCGCGCGAAAAGGAAATCGTGATGAAAGCGGCGCTTGATACACCCAATAAGGTCATCGCGCGGGAACTCGGTATTGCGGAGCCTACCGTCAAAATGCATCGCGCAAACGCTTTTGCCAAATTGGGTGTGAAAAGTCCCCTGGAAGCCTATCGAGCGCTTGAACGCCTGGGCGTGTTGGACGAATCGGCGATTGGTGCAAAGAACGGAGAGTAACTCATGCTGCGTCGACGCTGTTTGACCGGATTTTGCGCATTGGCGGGACTTCATATGCTGCCAAGAGCTGTCCAGGCCGAGGGCATGTTGTCACGGGCGTCGGAAGGCGTGCAAGTGCCTGTTTACGATGTGGTCGTTGTCGGCACAGGATTGGCCGGTCATTGTGCGGCGCTTTCCGCGAAACTTGCCGGAGCCCAACGAGTCATGATGATTGACAAGGCGCCTCTGGTCGGCGGACACTCGGCCTTGGCAAGCGGATCCATTGCTTTTGTGGATGAGAAACGTCAGGCGGCACAAGGCATTGTTGATTCGGTTGATAAGTTTGTAGCTGACGCCCGGGTAACGGGGGGCTCGATTGACGAAGAGCTCGTTCGTTTCATTGCGGAAAAATCCGGTGAAGGACTCGATTGGTTGCAAACGCAGGGCGTGCGTTTTTCGCCGACTATTTTCCGCGCCTACGGTGGTATGCATCCTCGATGCGTAACAGCGTTCGGAAACATGGGAGCCCGACGCTATATTTTCCAATTGCATGAACGCAGTCGTGAACTTGGTATTGAAACGCGGCTTATGACGCGTGCCGTAGGATTGCACCGGTTTGAAAAAGACAAGCTCACATTGCGGCTGGCAGATGAAAAGACCAAGTCGGAATACGTTATTCAAAGTCGTGCAGTGGTGTTGGCCACTGGCGGGTTCGGAGCAAATCTCGCTTTGCGAATGCGATATAACCCAAATCTGGACTATGAGATCGCTACAACGGCCAATCCTCACGGTTTCGTTCAAGACACGGCAACCGGTGATGGGCTCTATTTGGCCAAAGAATTGGGCGCCGTTTGGACGAACATGCCGAACATTGTGTTGTTGAGCTACTGGGGCGGCCGCATGCTTGACTACATCGGTGCGGAAATATACGTCGATAACGAAGGTCGCCGTTTCGTTGACGAAACAACCACGACGGCCAGAATTGCCCAAGCTATTTTGAAGTTGCCCGGACATTCCATGTACGTTATTACGGACGCGAAATCGGCCAAGGGCGTTAACGTCGGCGCCAAGATCACAGCCGGCAGTATCCGACTTTCAAATTCCGTTGCGGAAATGGCGCGCGGAATAAACGTACCGGCATCCGAACTTGAACACACGCTCGAGGAATACAACAAACATGCCTCCGAAAAAAGTGCGGATGCGTTCGGGCGTACGGTGTATGCGCAAACAATCGATAAACCGCCGTTTTATTGGGGACAGGAGCGGTTAATGATTCACGCGACGTTGGGCGGGCTTAAAACCGACTTGCACGGACGAGTTAAGCGAAAAGACGGTTCGGTAATCGAAGGACTGTTTGCTGCCGGTGAGGTCGCCGGAGGCATATGGGGAACTGATCGACTCGGCGGCACGGGTCTATTGCAGTGTGTGGTGATGGGAAGAGCGGCGGGGCTGGAAGCGGCAAAGCTGGCAACGGCTGTTTTGTGATGCATTGAGTTGCCGCAGCGAATATCAAGACAAGAAAACGCCCGCATCCCAGGAGAAAAGGATGCGGGCGTTGTTGAAAGGAAGCTTTCAGTCGTTGGCTTAGGCCTTCATCTTGGCGAACTGTTCGCCGGCGATCATGCCGAAGGTGAGGGCGTCGATCACGGCCACGGTACCCAGACGAGAGGCACCGTGTACGCCGCCGGCCACTTCACCGCCTGCGTACAGACCCTTGATCGGAGCGTGGGTCGTGGCGCTGATTACCTGAGCGTTGTTGTTGATCATCACGCCGCCCATGGTGTGGTGAATCTTCGGGCAAACTTCAATGCCGTAGAACGGGGGCTTGGAAACGTCCAGACCCTTGTTGAACTTCAGGATGCGATGGAAGTCCTTGTCGTTGCCTTCCTTCACGAAGTTGTTGAACTTCTTGACTTCGGCAAGGAACGCGTCCTGCATGATGCCGAAGTGCTTGGCCAGTGCTTCGAGCGTGTCGAACTTCTTGACAGTGCCCATTTCCAGAGGCAGGCGAACGAACGACGGGTTGATGGCCTTGACGATGGCGTCGTCGCAGACGGCGATCGGGTAGTTCTTGTCGTTGCCGATGACCTTGAACATAGCGTCAGCCTTGATCTTGCGGCCGGCGTGTTCGTCCATGAAGCGCTTGCCGGTCTTGCGGTCGACCACGAGGCCCAAGTCCATGCAGGCGTGGTTGGTGAAGTTCACGGAAACGCCGAAGCCCTTTTCGTTCGGGTTGCAATAGGGAAGGAACTGCAGCCAGCAGAGCTGAACCGGAGCAGCACCGATACCCAGTGCCTTGATCAGAACGCCAGCGGTTGCGCCCGGCTGGTTGGTGGAGTCGGTGGAGGGAACCACGCGCGGATCCTGGATCTGACGGAACCAGATGTCGCGGGAGAAGCCGCCGGCGGCGAGCATGACGCCGAGCTTGGCGCGAACGGTGTGGCTCTTGCCCGTCTTGTTTTCAAGGTCGTCGCTCACGAGCTTGTTGTTGAAGCGATAGCCGGAACGATAGGTGACGCCGAGCACTTCGCTCTTGTCGTCGCTCACGATGAAGTCGTCGAACTTGGCGCGAGTGCGGATCACGACGTTCTTGATCTTCTTCAGTTCAGCGTGCATCGGGCGAATGTAACCGGAGCCAGAACCAGCCTTGATTTCGTAGGAACGGGGAACGGAGTGGCCGCCTTCAAAGAGCATGTGGTTGGGCACGAATTCGCAACCGCAGTCGACAACCATCTTGATCGTGTCGTTGCAGCGATCGGCGATGGTGGCAAGCAGATTGGTGTGGTTGATGCCGAGGCCATCGCGCAAGCAGTCTTCAATGAAGAGTTCCTTGCTGTCCTTGATGCCCTGAGCCTTCTGTACCGGATTGCAGGGGCAGGCAACGTTGCCGCCGCAGATGGCGGAGTTGCCGCCGACGACGCTCATCTTTTCAAGCATCAGAACGCGCAGACCGGCGCGGCCGGCCTTGAGAGCGCAGGCCATGCCGGCGAAACCGGAACCGATGATGACGACGTCGAATTCTTCTTCATAGGACTTGACGGCGGAAGCGGGGATGCCGGCATTGGCAGCAGCTGCGGCCATGATGGCGCCGGAAGCGGCGACGGCCGATTTCAGAAAACCGCGGCGGGAAGTGTCAACGTTTTCCATGGTGAATCCTTTTGTGGTTGTTTGAAGTGTCTTATAAAACGGCTGCGCCGCGGGTGTGAGGAGCAGTTCTTGTTGTTGTGCGTCTTGCGCCCCGGCGTTTTTGCCATTGACCGGAATTCTCGACCGATGCGCTTTTTCTGAATACATCCCGCGGGATGCATACCGAGGGATGTAGTGGTAGCCCGAACGGCTCTTCACAATTGCTCCCGACCTCCACTTCTATTGAAGCCGCGCATTTGGGTGACGGCTAATTTGAATTCATTTCCGGGAGAAAAAAAGATGTCAAAGATGACCGGGACCGCCAAGTCTGTTTTGTTTGTTTCGCTTTGTGCGCTCTTTACCGTTTCGCTTCCTGCCCAAGCTGCCGACAACTTCCTGGCCGATCGGCACAAGGCCAAAGGATTGAGCTGCCAGATGTGCCACGGGCCCGATGCGAACAATCCTCAGACGCCCACGATCGAAACTTGCACGACGTGCCATCAGAAGGACGCACTTGTGAAAAAGACCGCAAAGGTCAAACCTACCAATCCGCATGTTTCTCCGCACTACGGCAAGGACTTGGAGTGCACGAACTGCCATATGGGTCATATGGAACCCGAAAACTTCTGCAATCAGTGCCACCAGTTTGACTTCAAGGTGCGCTGAGGCAACAAATCAAATTCACAAACCAAAGGTTGATCGATTGTTTTATCGCTGACAAAAGAAAGGACAGAAAATGCACGCGATGAAAAAGACAATGCTTGCCGCTGCAGCGGCTTTAGGAGCCACTGCGGCTTGCGCTGCCGATGTGACCGTTTACGGTCTGCTGGATTACGGTCTGATGTATACCGGCACGGATAACGGTTCAAATACGAGCCATGTGACGGAAATGACGTCCGGCAAGAATCTGGGTTCCCGCTTCGGGTTTAAAGGATCGGAAGGCCTCGGCAACGGCGTGAAGGTGGGCTTCATCCTGGAAAACGGTTTCAGTGCCGATACCGGTGCCTTGCCCTCCAACGGCAAGATTTTCGATCGCGAATCCACGATTTATCTCGAAGGCAATTTCGGCAACCTCAAGTTCGGCCGCATGACTCGTTTGACGGGTTCGACAGGTTCGTCTTGCATCTATGCGGGCAACATTGCTCCGATTTCCACGGGTTACGGCGACTCGATTCCCGGCTACAACGCCGTGTTTGCCGGCAACCTGCTGCGTTATGACAATGTGGCGATGTATACGACTCCGGACTTTGCAGGCCTTAAGCTCTATCTGCAGTATTCAGGCGGCTACGACGTTGATGAAGACGAGGGCGAAGTCGAAAACCAGTCGTCGACCAATCGTTTTTACGCTTTAGGTATGAGCTATAAAAACGGTCCGTTCAATATGGCCGGTGCCGTCGAACGTTTCAATTGGAAGTCGTATAACCTGACTGCAGACGAGCGGAAACTGGACGACGGTTTGGTGGTTTCGGCTGGCGGCGCTTACGACTTTGAAGTCGTCAAGCTCTTCCTGATGGGCGTGTATTTCGACCACATGCCGCTTTCCATGGGCTTCTTCGGTGACGAAAATAAGTTCAAGGTCGGCAGTGAAGAATTCAAGAACGAAGACCTTCAGGGCTTTGGCATCAATACCGGTATCAATGCTCCGGTATTGGGTGGCAATTTGCGTTTGTCTCTGACTTACATGAATGCCGAACCGTCGACTCAGGTTGCTGCTGACTTTGAAGTCGATCGCTGCAACGTGACGGTCGGCTGGGAAGACAAACTGAGCAAGCGCACGACGCTCTATCTCGGTGCCGCTTGGACGCAGGACGACTACCAAGTTGTTGAAGCCACGCGCTACAGCGCCACGGTCGGCCTGATTCACGCCTTCTGATTCAAGCGTCGGGTTTGAAGCTCCTAGCTTCAAGTCCGACCTTGCTGCGATTCATCATTGTTTCTCTCCTCACCGCTGTCGAATTCAGATTCTTCAGCACGACAGGACCCACGGAATGCAGATTCGTGGGTTTTCGGGAGCCGCAAGGCTCCTTTTTTTGTTTGTTTGCGAAGAATTTTTGGTCAGTCACCGTAACAAGAACTTAATTAAAGTTCCTTGGTATTCTGTTCTTTTTTTATTTTCGGTAGATGCTCTGAGGTTGATTGTTTGAGTCAAATCATTGCAGATTAGTGAAATCCTTCAAAAATTAAAAATGTATTTAACGAGAGGATTGGCATAACGGGTTTGACACAGTATTTCTCCTCTAATTTCGTAAATCGATGCATTCGGAGGTAAAACGAGATCAATGGATTAAGCAGTATTGTCAAGCTTGATTTCTTTATCACAATAAGCACCCCAGTAAGGATCCAAGCGGATGCGAGTTCGCCCGTAATCAGATAAATATAAGGCCGCAATTAAAAGGTTCCTTTGAGGTCGAACCTTTTATGTATGTCCAGGTCCGAAAGCTGTTCGTTGGAACCAGCGAAAAACCTCCATAAGTGTAGACGTTGTTGATGGAACAGTTGAGTGCCTCAGTAACCCGCTCTACGGATTCGAAGTTTTGCTGTTTGGAACGTTTCAGAAGGCATTGCTGTATTGTTGCGTACCCAAGCATCGATAAAAGATTGTCATCTAAGACAAAAGCGTCTCCGAGTTTTTCACGTATGTGATAGAGCGTGTTTTGAGATCCGGGTTCATCAGCGTAAAGATAGGCTTTGACGGTCGGGTCACAACTGGCGCGAAGAAGATCTTTGATGCCAGCCAAGAATGCGGCGTTGGGAGAGTTACATTCGAAAAAGTGGCAAAGGGTTTAAGCTCCGCTGGTACCGATATTAAGCTGGGGATCGTAACCGCTATTCAAACAGAAACGTACGACAGCGAGCAGCAAACTCTGCGGTAGGAACCTTAACTCGTTGAGAACTCACGGTAGAAGAAAACCGCTTGGAATGTCGAGGGCGGAGGATCTGGTGTTGATGTTGGTACCTTCGGCAATAAGTCTTCTGGCGTTTTTTAGATCGTCGTCTGAGGTCGAGGTGGATGTGTTTGAGAGAACTTCAAAAAGAAAGCTTCTGGTCGCATTCGCGTTCGAAATTGTGCGTGGTTGTCATGTTCGTCCCCTCTTTTTTTCGATTATCTCCGAACATGCGACGTTTATTGTCGTAGTGTTTTGAGTCTTCTCGTCGGTCCTGAGAATTGACTAAGCGTTTGTTCTTGTTGCAGCAATTTGAACGAATAGGCATGCAAAACGGTATGGATACCTTGACGTGCGAAGTACTTCTAAACTTTGTGAAGTTTGATCACATAAACGATGACATACGTTTTCAGAATAGAAGAGATACCTCCTGAGAGGTAATTTTTTCGGAAATTCTGTATCAATAAAGCAACAGAACAAGTGGTCTGCCCTAGGTAAATGAGATTAGATTGATCTCGATCAAGGTCTTTACATGGGTGGGGGGTATCGTGGCTTACCGAGCCCGCGACGTGGTGTTTCTCTCTCCGCGTCAACGCTCGGTTTTCTTTTTTCTACAGAGATACCACGAAAGGGATCACTCTTATGAATAAGACTTTCAAGACGTTGTGGAACGATGTACGTCGCTGCTACATCGTAGCCAACGAGGCTCAGAAGTCCCACGGCAAACCTTCCAAGAGTGCTGTTGTTGCAGTTGCTGTTGCAGCAGCTCTCGGCGCAACGGCTGCTTCCGCTGCTTATGTTGAACCTGGGTTTGTAGCTCAGAATTCATCGCAAGTTGAAGCCGCAAAACAGTCCTGGGAAACTAATGAGTATACAGCTAACTGGGGCCTCACTGCTCAGAAAGCGTCGAGTGCTTATGCTCTTGGTTACTACGGTCAGGGTGTTAAGGTCGGTATGATGGACTCTGGCATTCTGAAAGATCATGTGGAGCTCTCGGGTGATCGTTGGCATGCCGTTCATGCTTCCGGCGCTTACGGGCAGGATGGCGTTTATTACCCTCAGAATGCCCCCGGATCTCAGCAGGAATATCACAAGGGACAGGAATTTGATGTCGACGGATATTACAACTCCGAGTACAACGACAACCACGGCACAGGCTGCGCCGGTGTGTATGCCGGGAACAGAAATGGTACCGGCATGCATGGCGTAGCTTGGGGATCCGAGTTCTATTCAGCCAACACTGGTGGCAATGACAATACTAACTACGGTCCGTTCCCGGATTATGCCTTCTTCAAAGCCGGCTACGATGCATTAGTTGATGCCGGTGTAAAGATTATCAACAACAGCTTTGGTACCAACCTCAAGCAGGTTGATGAAAACGGCAATATCCTTGACTATTACCATAGCGGTCCTGAACTGACGACTGTCAACGACATTGAGTACGAATATTTCCTGTTCAAGAAAATGTACGAGGAAGGACCGTCGTTCGTTGATGCGGCCTGGGAAGCCGTGGAGGGCAAGGATGTTATCCAGGTCTTTACCAACGGCAATAATGACCGAGCAAATCCTTATCATCGCGCTCTCTACCCGTATTTTAACCCGGAAGCAGAAAAACAGTGGATTGCTATTGCTGGGTTGAGACAGAACAGTTCTTGGTCAGATCCTGACAACTATCGGCTCGAAGCCAACTTTAATGAGGCTGGCTACGCCAAGTACTGGACGATGGCAGGTCCTGGACAAAATGGTTACACGGCCAACATTAGCGGCGGCTATGGTGGCTACAGCGGAACGTCTATGGCTGCGCCATTTGTTTCTGGTGCTTTTGCAGTCCTGGCATCTCGCTATCAGGATATGAGTGCCGTGCAGGTTCGTGAAGTGCTGTTGACGACGGCAAATCACAAGAACGAGGACGGTACCAACATGGAAGGTTGGGATAACGTTGATGGCACTACCCCGCTTGAAGGCGAGGTTTCCGACCGCATGGGCTGGGGCGTTCCCGATCTGGAAAAAGGCATGTATGGTCCCGGTCAGTTCTTCAACGGCAATTTCGACTACAACATGAAGACCGTCAAGCTTGACGTGTGGTCGAATGACATTTCGCAGGTTGCCTTGGATCAGCGTGCTAAAGAAGACATCGCATGGCTGAAGTCTGTAACCGAAGATGGGACGATTGACGGCAAGGTCGTTGTTTCGGACAATCCAGAAGATTACAAACTGACGAACACCAGTACTGGCTCTGCCAATGCTGACGGACAGGACCATAACTACGATCTTGCTGGTATTCCGGACAAGGAAATTTCTCTTGAAGATGCCATGAAGTGGCGTCTTGAATACTACGAAAAGCGCGCCCAATCGATCCGCGACAAGATTGCCAATGGTGAGTACGATGGTTCTCTGACCAAGCGCGGTGCCGGTACGCTCGTGATGACGGGCAACAATACCTATCGCGGTGGTACGACTG